>Ga0315320_10000880_pt1 | contig 24718 bp, 28 predicted proteins | sample M140m21515metaG_FD_203458 | JGI IMG/M metagenome (GOLD analysis project Ga0315320, IMG submission 203458) | Ammonia-oxidizing marine archaeal communities from Monterey Bay, California, United States - M1 40m 21515 | ecosystem: Environmental > Aquatic > Marine > Coastal | place: USA: California... | reverse complement strand
AAAGATAAATGCTATTAACGGAATGAATATTGAGGTTGAATATAAAATGGATGATGGAACGAAACAGATTTATACAGGCCTTATAGTGGGCTCTGACAAAAGATATGTTAAAGTTAAATGGGATACCGTAATAGAAGGTGAAGAGAAGGAGAGTTGGATAATATGGGATCCCAAATATTATACTAAAGATACTATTACTGCCGCTGATGCTTTGTTAGAATTAAGTGATTCTCCTCCATAATTTATATCCTAATATAATTGTCCACATCCAAGCACTAACATATTGTGGCATTTCCATACCCCATGATTCTCCTTCTCTAAACATCATACAACTACCAAATTTATACCATAACATTTGTAATATAACCACCTGAAGAAAAGTTACAAGAATAATACCAAAAGAATCAGTAAAAATAGTCATAAATGTAAGTAATGTAAATGAATAATGTATTATTTGTAATGCTAGAATATTTGGAACAATTGCTAAAAAAGCTGACATGAAAGAAGTAGCCGCTATTGCCAATGCCAATGTAAAATCTTTGTAATTTGTTTTATCAAATAATAATGAACAAATCATACCAAAACAAATAAATAATGAAAAAAATAAAAGATAAACTCTTTTTTCTTTTGTTGGATAATCATCGCATTGTATGAGCATAATATATTATCAAATTAATATATTATGTTGTATTTTCCTCAAAAACTCTAATTTGTGTTTTTTCGTTAAAACTAACACGTTTCTCTTTTTTAGATTGATTTTTAAAAAAAACCAATATTAATGAAAAAACAATTGTAATTGATAAAAATATTAATAAATAAAATAATATATCACTAAAGCCCATGGTTAAAGTAATAACATAATATAAAATCCAAAAATATACACAATATATTTATTAAAATAATATAAGACCAGGAACACAATGTTTAACAATGAATACGTATGTTAATACCTACAATAATTGTAGTGCTTCTTTTTGGGGAACTCCTGATACAGAATTGACATTTTGTGAAGCAAAATATCAGAATAAATATATTGCTGAATATTACAATACTTTCAGTGCGTTATCTTACATAGCAGTGGGGTACTTATTGTATTTAAAAAATTTTAAAGATATGGGTGTTGTGGTAATGATGCTGGGAGTTGGAACCATGATAATGCATGCCACTTTACGTTGGTATGGACAATGGATGGATGAAATTTGTATGTTGATTATAGAATGTTTTTCAATAAGAGATTTATCAGGACAACATTTATTGATGAATGTTATGATGTTGTTAATAATAATAATGTATGTTTGGTTACAAAACAAGCATTATTTTGTGACTATGTTTGTAGTAATGCTAGCCATAATAGGTTATTTAACTAAGGATAAATTAACAACAGACCGTAATGTTATATTATATACGGTAATGATGACAATTGCTTGTGCCTGCTGGTTGTTAGATCAATTTATGTGTAATTATGTTCAGGATTATCAACTTCACGCTATATGGCATGTAGGAACTGCTTTAGCAATATATTTTGGATATATGTCATTAATATAATAAAAACCATATATATATATGTGGCAATTAGTAACGGGATTTGCAGCAGGAATATATGTAGGAACTTATTATGATTGTAAGCCAACCATTTTATTAGTAAGACAAATGATAAAAGATAAATTTCCAGAAGAAAGAAAAGATAGTAAAAATGGGAAACCCCCAAAACCTCCAAAAACTTGGTTTTAAAAATAATAAAGAAATATTTATAATTATATTTATAAATATGTCTGAAAAAATTCAAATTGAAAATAAAGATGGAATTAAATTTTTAACAGATCTAAAAAATAACAGTATAGATTTAATATTAACTGATCCACCATATATTATTTCAAAAAATAGTGGTATGGAAGAATTTAAAAAGAAATTAGGTAAAGTTAAAGAAAATGGAGAGAATTTAAAAACGTTATCAGATTGGGAAAATTATAAAAAAAAGAATAAATTAGAAAACGATAAAGGGAGAAATAATTATTTAAAATATGGAAATGTAAGTGGAAAAAAATATGCTTACAAAATAGATTTTGGTGAATGGGATAAAAGTTTTACAATGGAGATATTAGAGGAATTTGTAAAATTATATTATAAAAAATTAAGAAAAGGTGGAACACTAATAATATTTTTTGATATTTGGAAAATAACATTATTAAAAGAAATGTTAGAAAAATATAAATTTAAACAAATAAGGCTAATAGAATGGATAAAATCTAATCCTGTGCCATTAAATCAGCGTGTGAATTATTTATCCAATTGTAGAGAAGTGGCGATAACTTGTGTGAAGGGGGGAAAACCCACATTTAATTCAAAATATGACAAAGGTATTTATAATTATCCAATACCAAATGGAAAACATAGAAATCATCCGACACAAAAACACTTAAAAATGTTTGAGGAATTAATAAAAAAACATTCAAATGAAGATGATATAATTGTAGATACTTTTTTAGGCGGAGGTACTACAGCATTAGCTTGTAAGAATACAAATAGAAAATTTTTAGGTTGTGAAATAGATAAAAAATTTTATAAATTAGCAACAGATTTAGTTAAATAATTATACTTCTGCTTCATTTATTCCTAGTGTGAAATCAATTGGAGCCAAAGCGTGTTGTCTTGTTAATACTGGTGGCATAACCAAAGTTGGAACGCGTTGTAAATCTACTTGATCAAAATTATCAATAGGATGAGTCATAGGACACGACGAAACTCTTTCTATTTGCGTGAATGGTGTAACTTCTAATCCTAATGTCATTTCACGTTGCATGCGTCCTATAGAACGGAAACTGGATTCAATGGCATTTTCATTACTATTATGAACAGTAATACATTTATCAGAGTTGAATCCATAATTAGAACCTACTTCTTCAGCATCCATATTTGCTGCCATCAATATTGCTTGTCCGCCACTTTTTCTATACGCGTTCATGATATTTCTACAAGTTTCAGTTGAGTTATCTGAAACATTATCATAACCATCAGTTATGACAACTAGAATTCTAACAATTAATGGGTCTAAACGCCTAAGTGCTAGAGGCAATGATTTTCTGCAAAAATCGGCGTGGGATTCTAATTTTTCTAGTTCTTCTATAAGTGTATCATTGAAACGTGTAGAACCACGTGGATACAACATTTTTCTCAATTGTGATTGATCGGGCATTTCTTCTACTGTAGGATCTGCTAAATCCATAGGATAATTTACTCTATCATCAAATGTTGTTAATGAAATATGTGTTTTAATCCCTGATTTTTCTGCTTCTTCCTGTGTTTCCATTAACATACGGTGACACATTTCAATATGTTTTCCTTGAAAACTATTCATAGATCCAGAACGATCTACAATAATATGTTTAAAAACTGCGTGTGGTTGTTCGGTATTTGACATGATTGCTTTAATTTATTGTTTTAATAAAAAATAAATTTATTAACTTCAATTTAATTTACATTTTTAGTGTTTATTATGAAATAAATCGGGAATATCGTAAGTATTTGTGACAGGATCAAATGTATATTTCGCAATAATACGTGGATTAGTTGTATTGTCTAAAATTTCATCAGGTTTATATACGTTTTTATCATTGTCAATATAATAAATAATACCTTTAATTTCTTGTGCCCAAACTTTTTTTGTTTTGTGTGTTTTATTATTAACATCGTTTGTAATTTCACCATGAGGAGTACCCTTAATATGTGTTCCGCAATAAATATGATCTTCTTTTCTTCTTCTAGTGCATTGTTCATTATTTGCTCTTAATGCGTTACATCTATCAGATAAAGGTACGACATTTTTCACCCTTTTTCTTTTCATAAAATCTTTTTTTTCAAATTGGACAACGGGATAATTGTATACCCATGTTATAATTGAATTTTTGTCAGTTTCATTAATATCCGAAGTGTTTAAAACAAATTTTTTTATTTCTTCTTTAAATGTTTGAAATTCCAATTCAACTCTTTGATTAATACGTCTTTCCATTTTATTAATATTAAAAGTATTAATTTTAATATCAATTTAATTAATAATTATTTACTAAAATGTAATTTGCTTGACTTTGGTAAAATAATATATAAAAGTAAAATAGCATTAAACCAACAGTGATAACTCATAGTTGTCATATTATTAAGATTTGGAAATAAATAAGGAATAACAAGAAAAAAGAAATTACAAATTAAAAAAATAGCTAACGTCCACATCATAATATATATTTATTTAATATAATAATTTTTATACATGGGGTCCCAATTATGTTTAACAGTGTTATTATCTATTTCGTGTGTTGATAAAGAAATTTGCTGTTCAAAATTTTTAACAATATATTCGGTATTGATATTAAAATACCCCGATAGGTTTTTATATTTAATATTTCCTAAAATGATTGAATCGAATTTTTCTGTCCATTCCCCTAGACCGTGAGTTTTCTGAGTATGTTTTTTTTTAGTTTGTTTTTTTAATGTATTATTATCTAAATAATCAAATAAACTATAATATAAATTATTTTTATTGTATAAAAGACAATCATAATTATCTAAGAATAAAGCGAATCTTATAATACCACCTTGTAGATATTTACCATTTTCATCTGTAACTTTTTTGTTAAAAATAGTTCTTTCTTTATAATTAGATGTGAATGATCCCCAATGTATTGATTTTATGTAATTTGTGAAATAATAATATGGACCAAATGTTTTATATGGGGATGAACGTAAACCCAGAGAAGCCGTATACGGAATCATTTCAGTAGTATCTCCAAAAAAAGCCGCAATAGGTATATCTATATTTTCTTTTCCTTTTTTTAAATAAATAAGAGAGGGGTTTTTATAAAAAATATTATAACAGGATGACAAAATAGGAAAATTAACTATTTTATTATGATTACAAATTTCATCAATTAATCCCCACCAATAATTATCTGTTATAGACATTTTTTTTACCTTTATGGATGAAATATTATTATAAAAAAAATAATAATTATTTGATGAACTGAGATAACCATCACATGAAATAGTTTTTTGTAATATTTTTTTTACCAGACCATTAGCTATTTTCAAAGGGTTCCCTTTAATATAATTTTTGAATGGAAAAACGATATTATTATCAGGAAATTTATATAACAAATATTGTAAAAATTCTTTATAAATAATTTTTTTTTTAGTAGATTTACAAATTCTGTATATACAAATAAATATTTTGGAATTTTTATTAGGTGAAATTTTATCAAAATTTTTTTCAACAATTATAGGATAATTAATGTTTAATGGTTTTTTCCCCCCTTCTAAATTATATGTATTTAATTCAACTTGTCTATTTTTGGGTATAATAATATTCATTTTATAATATTATTATATTATTGTTTTTTTATCATTTTTCTTTTAATTGTTTCCCTTACTTTTTCTTCTCTGGTGGATAAAATAAAATTAGCAAGTTTATCAGCTCCTTCATTATCCCCATTAAAATATGTTCCCAATGACGCTAATAAATGTTTTTTACTTAAAGGTGCTTTAGATTTATTTTTTGTATATATAAGTTTTCCTTCACCTCCAGCATCAAAACATTCTATTTCATTATTACGCATAACCTCAACTATATTATTTGTAACTTCTTTTTTATCTTTTCTTTTTACTTTAATAAGTTTTTGTAATTCTTTTATTTCATTGTCAAATTTTAACCAATTGAGAATATTGTCTTTTAATTCTTGACTTGCCATAGTATATATATAATTGTTTTTTTATTTAAGTAAATTATATTACTAAATTAAATAGTTACTATTTGGTTATAGAATTGAACACTTTCCATTGCCTGTTTGTTTGAATGCAATTTAAACCAATAAGTATTAATTAATTTTAGAATTTCTTTTTTTCGTAAAGTAGAATATTTTTTAATTTTGTGGATTTTACAATATGTTTTAAGTTGTTTTACAGTCATTTTTGTTAAATTATTTTTATTTTCCTTTTTCTCTTTTTCTTTTTCTTCTTGTTTCTTTTTTCGTCTATCCATGATTTTTTTATGGTTATGACAATAATCTTTTTCACACAATTTGTTACACATTTTACCTTTTTTTTTTCCAGAACCAAATTCATATTTACAATGGTTTTTAATAAATGAATATTCCCATGGCCAATTAACATACCTAGTTTTCATACAGTTACCTCTCCAAGGCAATACACCCTGAACGGTATTTCTACAGTATGGACATTTAATTTGCCATATACCTAATTTTTGTGTTTCCAAAGAATTATATTGTACTTTCTGTTTACAAATTTCTTCATATAAAGGATTATAATTAAATGAATGATTGCAATTGGGTAAACTTATATGGTCATCGTTTAATTTTTCTTGTGTTATTAAACAAATGTTATTATTTTCATAATCGGTATTTTCATTAAATGATTTTAGCAATAATTCTTGAAAACTATCATTCTCGGTCATTTTATTAATATTTTAATATATCTTTATATCAGTATGACTAAAAGTGTGTGGTCTGTTCCGTGTTGGTATTTTTTTCATGGATTCGCAGCAAGGATTGATGAAAACTTTTATAAGGAGAATTATATACAAATATGGAAAGAAATCTATAGAAATATGTGTTATAATTTACCCTGTTCAATATGTAAAGGACATGCTACAAGATATATTTCTAATGTGCAATTAAGTGATATTAATACTAAAGAAAAATTAATTGATTATATGTTTAGATTTCATAATTTTGTAAATCAAAGATTGGGGAAAAAGGTTTTTCTAAAAGAAAATTTAGTAAAATATAATAGACTAAAAATGAAACAATGTTATTTAATGGTTCATCGTAGTTTTAATTTACAATATTTTGGATTATTTAATGGATGGCGACGTAAACAAGGCATAGAAATAACAACTAATTATTTGACGAAAATATGGAATAATATAAATTAATAATTTTAATTATATTAAATTTATTAATTTTTATAAGAACATTTAAAACTTTGTTTAGATAATTTACATCTTTTCATGTTACTTTCTGGTCCATAATACGTGTATTGTGGGCCGGGCCAAACATAAGTTACAAGCAAATACCATAAACCACCCATAATACCTCCAAATAATATTCCAACAATTTGATCCTTGATGGTTTCACATCCATTAACTTTTCTAAATCCCATATCAATGAATGAAATAATTAATAAAGTTATTAAGAATCCAATACCTTCTACTTTAATTGGGGTTGATTGTGCTAGACCTAAAATAATATACATAATTGTAAACCAGTGAAACGCTAAATGTGTCGATGGAGCACCAAATTCTTTATTACTCCAATCTTCAAATGTACTACATAAATCGTGCATTCGTGGATTGGGGCGTGTGGGTTCTGGTGGGCGTTTATTAGGACCCTTTAACCATGGTCTAATAGACCATTTCATCATACCAGAACCCTTAAGTAGTACGACAAAAAGTTGTGAAAGTAAAATACCAAATAACCAAATAAACCCCTTTGGATGCCCATTAAAAATAGAATCAAAAATGAAATAAAAAGATATTAAAAAAGGTGATATAACTCCTGCAAAAGTTAACACATTCGGTAATGATAGTTTAATAGCCATATTATATATATATGAATATTAAATAAAAACAATATCTAAAATTTCAGAAATATGTTTTACACTTCTAAATTGTATATTTTCAATCATTTCTTTATTCGTTTCTTTTTTTATAAATTTCTGATAATCTTTTTCGTTTTTTTCTGGATATAAAAACGTTTTAACCCCAGATCTAATTCCTCCTGAAATTTTAAGCTCCAAACCACCAATAGCAGTAACATCACCTTGTAAAGTTATTTCTCCTGTCATAGCATAAGTATTATTTATTTTTTTATCCATTAATAAACTATAAATGGCGGTTGTTATGGCGGATCCTGCAGAAGGCCCGTCTTTTGGTGTAGCACCTTCTGGACAATGAATATGAATACCCTGTAATTTTGTATCTTTAAATTTTTTTAGAAGTGATTTTTGCTTTGTTTTTGTTAATAATTTCCATGCCAAAGTTTTGGCAACATTCATACTTTCTTTCATAACATCCCCTTGCATACCAGTTAATTTTAATTCAAGAAATGTTGATGATGGGAAAAAAGTACATTCGATAGGAATAATACCCCCCATACCCAACGCATTGGCCCATAAACCATTCATAATACCAATTTTGGGGTCGGTGTGTATATTTTTATAAATTATTTCATGTCTATTTTTTAGATATTTATTTTTAATTTCTTCTTTTGTTAATACAATTGGTAATTCTGTAATATTGCCATTTAAGATATTTAAATTAATTTCACTATAAATTTCAAACATTATTTGTTTTAATTTTCTAACACCCGGTTCATATGTATATTGTTCAATTATATATTTCATGATATCTTCATCCATTTTAATAATATCAGATAAGGATAATTTTTCATTAATTTCTGGAAGAATATAATTTTTTATTATTTCTATTTTTTCTAACAATGTAAGATGATTAAATTTAATTCTATGAATTCTATCTAATAATATTTTATCTATTAAAGAGGGATCATTGTAAGAAAAAATAAATAAGGCTTTACTTAAATTTATTTCAACCCCACTAAAATATTTATCTTCAAAAGATTCATTTTGTGTTCCATCAACTAAATGTGTTAATATACCAATAATTTCTTTTCCTTGTTCTGTTTTACTAACTTTATCTAATTCATCAATAAAAATAATAGGATTCATACATTTTTTTTCTATTATTATATCTACAATTCTGCCCCATGTTGAACCCACATATGTATAACTATGACCTGCTAATGTGCTTCCATTACTAGAACCCCCTAAGGCAATAAAAGAAAAAGGTCTTGAAACACCATTGTCATCTTTTAAACAATCAGCCAACCCCTTACGCGCTAATGAAGTTTTACCAACTCCAGGAGGACCTTCAAAACCAAAACAATATCCTTGTTGTTCACCCGATATCCATTGTCCTATAATTCTTTCAACCTGTCTTTTAGCATCATCGTGACCATGAACAGATTTATTTAATGTATTTCTTATATTTGTTAAATTTAAATTTAATTTATTTTTATAATCATTAATTTGTAAAATATTTTTATTTATATCCTTTATATCTAAAATATTACATATATTTGAATATTTTTTAAATAAATCATTACATAAATCACCGTGATTACAATTAAATAAAAAGTTTTTAAGTGACATTAAAATAATATCTTTTTTTTTACCCGAATGATTAATTTTTTTTTTTAACTTATACTTCTTTTTTAATTCGTTTATAAAATAGACACACGATAATAAAATGTTTTTTTGTTGTGATTTTAATTCTTTAAAAATGATATTTTTATTATTTATAATGTTATTATTTATGTAGGTATTTGTAATATATTTTATATAATTATCTATTTCAATTATACTGTATGACTGTTTTTTTGGTATATTCTCAATATTGATTTTAGAAGCTATTTTATTAAACAAAATATTAATTTGATCTATATATTTTAATACAGGTTCTTGAACAAAAATCCCAAATGGTATTTTTATTAATCCTTCCAAATATGATCTTGCTTTAGAACCAGAATCTTCTGATTTTGCTTTGACTTCTTTTAATTTTAACATAGCTTTTTCCTTAACAGAATCGGGCGCTTTTAATAAACATATTTGCTGTTCTATTGGTATTTTATTTGTATCAAAATTAGTTAAATTATTAGTATATTTAACTGTTACTTTCATAGCATTTCTAAAAAATTTTTTTATAACCCAAGGTAAACTATCATATAATAATGTTTGTTCATATGTATCAACAGTTCCATTAGATTCACTAGTTAATAAATCATATAATAAATATGCTAAGTATTGGAATTCAGGTTCTGTATGTTTCATTAATAATAAAATCAATGTTTTACGTTGATGATATAAATCACTTGAAACAAACTCTTTTACCAATTGTGATATAGTTTTTTGTTTTATTAATTTAATTTGGCTTATATATCCGACATATTTTTGATGTAATTCTTCATTGCTATAAATTAATAACTCTTTTATTGTTAAACTATCGCAAAAACGTAGAAAATCTTCACCACCAAATTCTTGAGATAATGGTTTTGTATCATTTAAATGTTTTAATTTATGTGTAATAAATTTTGAATTAATACATTTCATTAAGGTTTCGTCCATGATACCACAAATAATTAATGTTTGTTTTTCTTTAGAATCCTGAAAAGAAATTTTTATTCCATAAACTTTTGTTAAAAAATTTGAACTTGTTCTTGCTAAATCGAAACAATCTAAACTTTCCGAACGGTCAACAATCATAAAATCTTCTACGATTCTATTTTTTGATAATACTTTCTTGTTCTCATTTTTTTCATTTTTCCATTTTAAAACTTTATAATTTATGGGATGTATTAATTTTTCTATTGTCTTATAAATATCTATGTTGTCTTGTAATGTATCTAAATAATTACTTCCTAAACAAATTTCTAATACATCTTTAATATTTTTTGTTCCAAAAAGTCTAAATAAATTAGAAACATCATTATTTATTCTTTGTAATTTATTTAAAATAACCTCAATTTCTTCATTATGATCTAATTCATATTTAATTTTTGTTAATTCTGAAAATATTTTTTCGCAATTATTTAAACAGATATGTAATTCATTTGAATTTATAATATCCATTGATTTATAATTGTGAGTATATATAATGGTATTTTGTATCATGTTTTCATAATTTTCAATTTTGTTTAAAATGATGTTTTTGGATTTTTCTGTCTTCTTTTGTTTTTTTACATTTTTTTTTACGATTTTGTTATTCTTCTCGAATTTCATGACCGATAATATATAACTATATTATAAAATAAGTGTAAAAAGTATAAAAACGTATTAATTACTATTTTTCTTATAAAAACAATTTAAATAATTAATTTAAATACAATTTTTAAGATTATATTAATGGGAATTCCTAGTTATTTTTCGTATATTGTTAAAAATCATAGAAACATAATAAGAAAAATAAAAAAAAATTTCAATATTGATAATTTATATTTAGATAGCAATTCTATTATATATGATTGTTTGCGTAAATTAAATGATGAATATAATAATAACGATAAGATCTTTGAAAAAAAACTTATTTACGAAGTTTGCTTGAAAATAGAAGAATATATTAATATTATACAACCTAAAAAAAAGGTATTTATAGCATTTGATGGCGTTGCACCTGTTGCTAAATTAGAACAACAAAGAAATAGAAGATATAAATCATTATTAGAAGTAGAAATTTTTAAAGCTTGTGATTTAAACACTAATGAAAATTGTTGGAATAAAACTGCTATTACGCCTGGAACTAATTTTATGAAGAATTTGAATATTGGTGTAAAAAAATATTTCAAGTCCGACAAAATTATAATTTCAGGTAGTGATATTCCTGGTGAAGGAGAACATAAAATATTTGATTATATAAGAATTAATAGTAAAATACATAAAAATCAAACTACATTAATTTATGGTTTAGATGCGGATTTAATAATGTTGTGTTTGAATCATTTGCATATATCAAAAAATATATTTTTATATAGAGAAACACCTGAATTTATAAAATACATAGATAGCAGTTTGGATCCAAATGAGGATTACATTTTTAATATAGATCTTTTATCATATCATATTGTCGAAGAAATGGGTGGTAAAAAAGACGAAAATAAAACGAATTATATTTATGATTACATATTATTATGTTTTTTCTTAGGTAATGATTTTTTACCACACTTTCCAGCTTTAAATATAAGAACTGCTGGAATAAACAGATTATTAAATGCTTACAAATTGAAAATATCAAAAAAAAAGACTTTTTTAACAAATGGCAATGCTATTCATTGGAACAATTTAAAAGAAATTATAGAATATTTATCTGAAAATGAATTAGATTATATTAAAGAAGAATATAAATTAAGAAGTAAATTTGAAAAACGCCGGTTTGGATCATCAACGCCGGATGATAGGAAAGAAAAATATTTAAATATACCAATAAAAAATAGAGATATTGAAAGATATATAGATCCATATAATTATTCTTGGGAAAATAGATATTATGAAAAACTCTTTAATATAGATATTACAAATGAATGGAGGAAAAAAATTTCATTAAATTATATGGAAGGATTGGAATGGACTATAAAATATTATAGTTCTGGATGTAGTGATTGGAGATGGATATATAAATATAATTATCCACCGTTATTATCGGATTTAGTAAAATATTTACCCAATTGGGATATGGATATGATTGAAACAAAGCCTCAAAATCCTGTTACAGAAAATTTACAATTATCCTATGTTTTACCACCCCAATATCATAATTTATTAGAAGAAAAATATCAAAATAAAATTTCACATTTATCATGTTTTCGGTCAAAAAATTATGAAATACAATGGTCTTTTTGTCGTTATTTTTGGGAATCACATTTAATATTACCGGAAATAGATATAGAAGAACTGGAAGAATTGTTACATACGTAAAAAAAAACATTTTTTTTTATTGATTAATATTAATGGGAGGTGAAATAGTCGAATTAACAACAAGAGATCAATTAAAAAATTATTTGAAAAAAAATAAAATTGTAATTGTAAAAGTAAGTGCTACTTGGTGTTCGCCATGTCAGAAAATCAAATCATTAGTTAACGCTTGTCATGAAGAAATATCTAAAGAAATAAAAATGGTTTTAGTTGATAAAGATAAAGGTAGTGATATTAGTAGTTTATTAAAAGTTAGAAGTGTTCCATATTTAGTAAATTTTGTTAATGGAGAACAATATGATATCTGTACATCATCAAGAACAGAAGAAATAATATCTTTTTTTAAATCAACACACGATAGATATGTAATTGAATTTGCTAATAATTTATCTACTATGAATTAATATTATGTTTGGATATAATATTAATATTTTTTTAATGTGTGTTTTTTTTTTATTTTTACCCATTCTTTTTTTGTAAATTTTCTTCTTTTTTTTTTACCACCTTTGAATTTTCCCCCTAAAAATGCTCTGACTTTTGGAACTTGAAAAGGAGGTGAATACATCCATTCTTGTTTCTTTGTGCCGAGTGCTTTTAATTTTTTTATATAATCTTTTCCAATACTTTTTTTATTTTTATTAAAATATTTTTTTGCTTCGTATATTTCTATTTCATCCAGTGTTATAGTTTGAAGAGTATCATCGGTCAGATAATTTGAAAATTTATAATCATTACTTAATTTGAATCTACCACGTTCATCTTTAAAATCGAACTTGCGTGGATCTGATTTAAAAGCTTTGTGATATAAAGCATAAGCAAATATTAATACACCAGAACTACCATGTGTAAATATTGTTATAAAATAACGTCTAGTCAATTCATCATTAAAATACACACTGCTTCCCAATTTACCATTGGAAATACTAAAAATACTACGTATTACGGGTAAACACCACAATAAATAATTAAAATTTTTTATATCATCGTCTTTTAATGTTCTATACTCTTGAAATAGACCGGGGTGTTTATTAATTATCATTTGCACCACAGTCCAAGCAGGCCATGATTCTGGTGATTTTCCAGACTCTCTGGGAGGAGCTATAGCCGAAAATATATTTTTATAAATACTATCAGTATCTTTATACCTAAACCAAAATAATAAAACAAATGCCTCTTCTATAGTTTCACAAAGTTTTAATAATCCAGCAGCTTGATAATTTAAACCTTGTAAGTAAGATGACCATGCATAATCTTTATCTACTATCAATCCAATCCATTCTGATGTTATTAAAAGTTTATATAAATCACCAACTAATGTAGTTTCCAAATATTCCCAATCTTTTGTCCAGTCACTAGCTTGTCCAACTTTTGTATGATCAAACTGTATATTAGAACGTGTTATATCATCGCGCATTGTTATGGCATTCCTAATAAATATATCAATAATATCGTCTTCAATTCCCGTAATTTGCTTTATTTGTTTTTTTAATTTTTGTTTGAAATTGGGTGTTGCTACTTCTGAATATATATATGATATATTTTTATTGATGATTTGAACAGTATCTTTATACATTTGTTTAATAATTTTAACATCACCAATAGATATTTTAGCCTTTGTCGCACAATTTATAAAAAAATCTCCATACTCACTAGGAGAAAATCCCTGTTTATTTACAAAAGGTTGATCATCTGCTAATTGATATACTTTTTTTAATCCTTTATTATCTTTAGATTCTAAAATATTATCTTTCATATTGAATGTAGTTGTTGAACCCATGTTATAATATGTAAATATTAATATTAATAAATATTTATATAAATAAATGGATGTAGATTTAAATTTAAATAATTATGAATTAGATGATTTATTAAAATTATTTAAACTATCATATAATTTTGATAATGATGAATTAAAAAAAGCAAAATTGATAGCATTAAAAACTCACCCAGATAAATCTGGATTAGATACTAAATATTTTATTTTCTTTTCAAAAGCCTATAATATTATTCTAAATGTTTATAGATTCCGTTGTAAAAGAATACAGGAAGTAAAAAATATAGATTATGTTAGTGAAAAGATGGATGAGGAAGAAGAGAAACACTTAATAAAAAAACTAAGTAAATTTAAAAACGCAAAAGATTTTAATAAGTGGTTTAATACTGTTTTTGAAAACATAAAAATAAAGGATACAAATAATGATAGTGGTTATGGAAATTGGTTTAAGTCGAATGAAGATATAGATGATAGAAAATTAAATAATATGAGTGAAATGAATAGTATATTTGAAAAGAAAAAAAAAGAAACAAAGGCGATAATCAAACATAATGGTGTTGTAGAGATGTGTGGTAGTAATGGTTATGATTTAACGCGCAATAAACCAAATATTTATGAATCAGATGTATTTAGTAAGTTACAATATGAAGATTTAAAAAAAGCACATACTGAAACAGTAGTTCCAGTTACTATGGAAGATTTTTACAATAAAAAACGTTTTGATAATTTAGATAGTTTAAAAAAACATAGAAATAATAGTGAAGAGACGCCATTATCTTTATCACAATCCAAGGAATATTTAAATAGGAGAAAAGAACAAGAAGACATAGTAAATAGTACAAGAGCTTTTAATTTAATAAAGAGAGATCAAGAAATAGAAAAGAGTAATGAAAAATTTTGGACATATTTAAAACAGTTGGAGAACTCTTAAAAAAAATAATTGTATTATATATATATAATGAATACATTGGGATTGGTAAAATATTTTAGTGCTTTTATATTAGTAACCACTATAGGTGTTTTATACGACCGTTATAAAAAAAAATGGAAAATATTAAATGTAGAACAACAAAATCAAGAGAATATCAATAAATATTTATTGAATGAAGATTCAATATTAAATGGAAAACCAATATTATGGATACATAATAAATATGAAATAAATTCTAGAAATTGGGATAGTTTTTATTCAAGAAATAATGCCAAATTAAATCAACCATATAAAAAATTATGTGTAGAAACAATAATAAAACACTGTGGTGACGATTTTAATATTTGTTTAATAGATGATGATTCTTTTTTAAAATTAGTTCCGAGTTGGACTTTACAAATAGGTGAGATGGCGGATCCTATAAAATCACACATTCGTAAATTGGCATTGTCAAAATTACTTTATTATTATGGTGGTATGTTATTGCCTAGTAGTTCGGTAGTTGTAAAAGATATAAAATGCTGTTATAATAAATTATTATCAAAAAAATGTTGTTTTGTTGGTGAAACTCTTAATAAATCAGAAATATCTAATAAAAGCATTTTCTTTCCAAATACAAATATTATGGGGTGTAAAAAAAATAGTCCTGCTATGAAGGAATATATGCTATATTTAGAAAGATTAAATGATTATTCAAATGAATATGAATTTGACGGTAAACCCGAACGGTTTATGAATAAATTATGTTCTCAAGGAAAGGTTGCTTTATGGAAAGCAAAATTTTTAGGTCAAATAGATAAAGATAAAAAAGAAATAACATTAGAAAATTTGATGTCTAGTGCCCCTGTTAAATTTAATAATGTTAGAGTTTTAGTAATAAATGGTGATGATTTATTAAAAAGAACTAAATATGAATGGTTTTGTCGCATGAATGCCAAACAAATTTTAGAATCAAAAACCGTAATAGGCAAATTATTAGCTATATCATCTAGTTAATAAAATATATTATATAACTTTAATATATTTTAGATAAATTTTGTATAGGTAAACTTAATGATTTGTAGTCCACACGGTATTATCGAATGATGTGTAATGTTGAGTAGATACACCTACGTGTTTTGGTGGTGTTTTGCATATATTATATTTAGGTATGGGATTGTACGGTCTATCTTTTTTATAATTATATGTTTTGCCGGATGTATATATATTATCTCCTTTTTTATTGGAATCGCCCCATTGTGTGCGTATATGATATTTTTGATTATGATGTAATGTAAATTTACAATTATTCCATTTTTCGTCTCTATATACAAATGCTTTTACTTTTACACCCCATTTTTCTTGTTCTTCTTTGCTGTATTCAATAATTTTAACTACTGGTCCAACTGTATTGTAAGATTTTGCTCCATTGTCTAATCCTACTGCACTATATCCGCCAGTATATGCCATTAAATATATTTGTTGTTGTTTTACTTCTTCTTCTTCTTCTAATTCTTTTTCTAATATTTCTTTTTCATATCTTTTTTTATCCTGTTCTGCCTTATCAATATACCAAGCTTTATCTTGTTCATTCATAAATGTCCATTGTTTAACGTAATATTGATATGCTGATGTTGGTTTTTTTATACTCATGTTGTTTAATATAATAAAATAAGTATAAATATATTTCAATTTATTTCCATTTTTCTGGATATATATGATAAACAATATCATAACTAGATTTAGAATATTTAATTTTTGATGTAAATGGTAAATGATGTAATTTGGAAATTTGTCTGATTATGGTAATAAAATTACGATAATTAATATCTCTATCTAAATAAAAATGCTTAGATTTAAAATAATATGGTTTTAATTTTTTATAAAAATCCGCTATTTTATTTTCAAATTTATATTTTTTAAAAGTTATATTTGAAATTTTATAATTTTTTTTTTCGAATAAACAATATAACTTCAAAAAGTCTATAAAGTCTGATAATGGAAATATCTCTTTAAATATTTGACGCATTGTATATATATTGAAAATTATTTTATTTTTTTAATTTAATTAATTCATTTGTGAATAAAATCAATTCGATAGAATTTTCATGAGTATTATGGAATATGGTAATATATTTACATATAATTTTAATGATTTTATATTTTATATTTTCATCAATAATATTATTTAATTTAATATATGAAAAATATCCATCCAAGATATCCATAACCGAGTAACCCTTATCTATAAGAGATAATATGTATTTACTAGATTTTTCCAATTGATTATTTATCCATAAATTTGTATATATTTCGAAATCAAAAAAAGATATATTAGTACAGATACTTTTAGCATCATTGATATTGATTTTTTTATTTAATATTTTAAATTTTTCTAAATTGTTTATTATTTGTCTAATTGAATTATTGGAAATATTAATTAAAAAGTCATTGGCTTCTTTTGAAATTTTTATATTTTCTTTATTTTGGATGTTAAAAGATATTTTTTCTAATAAGTTTTTCTGTATGGGTTTAATTTTAATAATAGTACATCTAGATTGTATACTATCAATAACTTTTTGTGTATTTAAACAAGAACATATAAAATTAATATTATGACTATATTTATCAATACAATTACGAAAAACTTGCTGACTTTGTTCATTTATATTATCAATATCGTCTAATACAATAAATTTTTTTTTACCGGGAATCAAGGATTTAGTTTGACAAAATGTTTTTACTTCATTTCTATAATATTGTATACCTTGTTCTTTAAGATTATTAATATACAAAATATTATTAAATTTATCGTTATTGTTTAATTGGTGATATTCATTATAATATTCTTTAATTGTAGCTTCTAATAAAGATGTTTTACCTGATCCGTGATTACCTACAATTAAAATATTTAAATTATCCATATCTTTTAATGTATTTAATAGGCATATGTAATCCTTTTCCATTATAAAATCTTTATAAAATAGTGGTTGATATTTTCTTAAAAAAGACATATTCATAATTATATTCGTTAATAAATATTTAAGTTTTTCTTTTAATATATTCATATATGAATTATTACGACGTTTTAAATGTTGATAAAAATTCTTCACAAGAGGAAATAAAAAAGGCTTATCGTAAACTTTCTCTCCAATTTCATCCAGATAAACCAACTGGTGATGCTGAAAAATTTAAAAATATAAACGAAGCATATCAAACTCTGGGAGATCAAGAAAAGAAACAAATGTATGATATGGGTGGTATAAGAAGGCAATTTTCATCTGGTCCCAATGGTTTTCCTGAAGGTGGAATGGATGAAATATTTAAAATGTTTTTTAATGGTCAGGGTGGACCAGGTGGACCAGGTGGTATATTTGGGAACATGGGCGCACCAGAGGATTTTTTTAATCCAAATATGAGAATATTTCATAATGGAAGACCGGTAAATGTGAGAATGATGAGTAAACCTGCTCCAATAATTAAAACTCAGAGTATAACATTCAGACAATCATTTAATGGTTATCAATTACCAATTAATATTGAAAGATGGATAATGATGGGTGGTGTAAAAAAATTAGAAAAAGAAAAAATTTATGTAAATATACCAAAAGGAATAGATGACGGTGAAATGTTAATATTAAGAGAAAAAGGAAATATAATAGATAATGATCGTAAAGGAGATATAAAAATTTTTATAAAAATATCAAATAATACAGAATTTAAAAGACACGGGTTGGATTTACTATTAACAAAAAATTTATCTTTAAAAGAGTCATTGATAGGATTTAATTTTAATATAAAATATTTAAATGGTCAAGAATTAGGTATAAATAATAATGGTGGAACTATAATAAATCCGGGTTTTGAAAAAATAATACCCGAACTTGGATTTGAAAGGGATGGTCAAAAAGGAAATTTAATAATAAAATTTAATGTTGAATTTCCCGAGTCATTAACTTTAGATCAAAAAAATAAATTAAAAGAATTATTATAATGAGTTTTGATGTAATGGATATGATGATTTAATCTCAAATGAACTTTTAACTTGTCTGAAACATAATTAAAAATATAAATTTTTTAATTATGAAATTCTTTTTGTAGGAATACCTGAATCTACAACGTAAATTGAATTTTCTGTAATAATGATATATTCTTCTTCATTTTTAAAAATTTTAGAAATAGGACTTGTATATTCGTCTTCACTTTTAACCAATAATTTTTCCCCACTGTCTCTAACACCAACCAAAATTGATTTATCAACAGATGATGTCCAATAATCAAACATTATGGGTTTGTCTTCAACAATAGAAAGTTTAGCACAATGTTGAAGTGTTGTTCCTCCTGGGAGTCTATAGTTAGTTTCTTTGGTATTTTCCTGATCCGCAGTTACAGATGCCATTATATGTTTAATTTTTGATAAAAAAGCTTTAAATAGTTATTTATAGATAAAATATAAATTGTATAATATATATGGATAAAAAAGAAAAATTATACGAATTGAAAAATTATAATAAACGTCTTTTGATAAAAGACATATCTACTTATATTACTCAATATATAGAGTTAATTAATGAATTTATTTTACATGCTACAGAAATAATACAAGTCCAAAATTATAATTATTATTTATTTGTATTTCAAAGAGGAATAGATACATTAAAACATATATTTAAATTCTTGTTACTTTATACTAGAAATATAGATTTAACGATGCATCATTGTAAAAAAGCCTATTTATATTATATTGAATTTATAAGTCAAATAGGAGAAGATAATAATTCTTTTCTTCAATTAAATTCTAAAGATGCTACTTTATTCGTATATAAAAAAACAATCTTTGATTTAAATAATACAACAAGAAAGAATTTTAATCAAGTAAAAAATGAAAAAAAATGTTTGATTGTTGTAGATAATATAATAGAGATTTATAATAAATTAATTTTAATGTCATTATATTCAATGGATTGTGAAGAATTAAAAAACAATAAATCAATGATAATAATGATAGAAAAAGAATCAACAAAAATAATGAATAAAATATTTTTGAATAATTTGTATACAAATGAATTATTTTGTAAAAAAATAAAAGAATTTTTATATTTAATAGATATGAAAAATATAGAAATTTATAAAAAAAAAATAAATATAATTTATATTTTTGTGAAAAAATTGATCATTAATCAGAAAATTGATATAAAATTAATAAAAGAAAAAATGTGTGAAAATATTTGTAAAGAAAAAATAGAAAATTTAACAGCATTAAAATTTGTAAATTGGTTATTGAACTTTAATCAAAAACGTTTTTAATCGTTTCTTTTTATTTTTTTGCTTTTTTTCTTCCGGTCTAATATATATATCTGTATGTTCCTTTATAAGGATTTCTTTTATAAAATTATATATAATATTTAAAATTGATTTGTCACAATGACCAACAATTAATATACTACCTGTTCTAAAAATCATAAATGATACTTCTTGACAGTTATTTTTCTTCCCTGATTTCTTTTGTTTATCTTTAGTGCATTTTTTTTCACATTCACATACTCCATTTTGAATTTTTTTATTTTTATTATAATAAAATTTACATTGAATTCCCGGATAACTACAAGGATCATATAAAACATGTAATTTATAAGTGTATTTTAATTTATTATAAAATATATTTCTATCAATGAAGAAATTACAACTAAAATTCGAATTGATTAATACTGTATCAACGCCATTTTTATCTATTAAAAGTTTATTATTATAAAAAGGTTGTAATACTTTTAATAAATAATCAAATGTTACTAGTAATAAATCATCATATTGGATACCGGGGATTTCTAATTTACCAGTATTAAACACTTTAACATGAATTTCTTTATATTTTTCTTTATATAAAATTCTCAAAATAAGCGCGAAACAATTATAAAATGCCCCTCTTTGTTTTTTTCTATAACTAGTTAAATCTTTTGAACATATTCCACTAGTTAATTTTCTAATATCTTTAAATTTTACTTTTCTTGCGTTGGGGTTATCAACTTGTGATATAATATCATATTTAATATTTTTTTCTACGATTTTTTCCTCTAGACTTATAACATCTTCTTTAGACAAACAATTTATTTTCATTTGTTTTTTTATTATACCGTTTTTAGGAACATGATATTCCAAAATAGGTAACTCCCAAAATATACGGTTTAAATCTACAGAACCATTCAAAAAAGCAATTTTTGTTTGTGTAGATATATAAATATCAGAACATTTAGGGTTTTTTTTTCCTTCATCATCTTCATCTATTTTATTTAATTTTTCATAAACACCATTTTCTTGAAAGTTAAGCCATTCATCGTCAATTGACATTTTTATATTTAATTATTTAAGTTCATTTTAAATCAATTTATTTTCTAATATTAAAGCATAAGATGGAAGGTACAAAACAATGCCCTACATATTCAAAGAATACAATTTCTAAGCCAATTGCTATACCAATAAATAGTATAATTAAAACCGAATACTCCTTAAAAAGAAATAATTTCAATCCTTTTTCTAAATCACCCAATGATTTTCATAACCGTTTAGAGATAAGAATGAAACAATATTATAATGAATGTTTACAAATGAATAAATAATTTTTTTAATTTAATTATACTATATGTTATTAGATAATCACCGCGATAATTTATATTATGAGTAATATAATCAATAATTTGAATCCATTCTTTTTTATAACTATATGATTTAGTTTTCAATAGATAAGTTAAAAAATCCATAATAATATTACTAATTTTTATATTATAATTTCTAGATGTTTCTGTTAATCTAGATATTATAACATCTACCTCATCATTTTTTATCCATTTGATCATTTTTTCAAAGAATTTATTTGAAATAATTTTTATATTTAATCCTATATTATTATGATTTGATTGTAAAAAATTTATCATACTTCTAATATCAGAATTAAATAATTTTTGTATAGCTTCACATTCCTTATTAGATATAATTATTTTTTCTGAAATAATTATTTCTTTCAAAAATCTATTTATATCTTTTTTTGGTAATTGACAAAATCTAAGTTTAATAAATTCATTTTGGAGAGATGTTTCAATTCTACTTATATAATTACAAATTAAACAAAATCTTACAGAATCAGAATATTGTTGTATTAAATATCTTAATGCTTGTTGGGCGTTTTTTGTCATATAATCAACTTCATCCAATATTACAAATTTCAATCCATCCGAAAATAATGATTTTGTATTTACAAATTGATTTATTTGATTTCTAATTATATCAATACCTCTATCGTCCGACGCATTTAGATGTATTGACATTCCTTTAGAAGATATATTATTTTTCTTATTATATTCATTTACCAGATTAATTATAGTTGTTGTTTTACCAGTTCCAGGGGGACCGTAAAATAATAAATTTGGAAAATGATTATATTTTATAATATTTGTTAATAATCTTTTATTTACTGGTTCAAGGACTATTTTATTAAAATTAACAGGTCTATATTTTTCTACCCAAGGTATACAATCCATTTTATATAAAAATATTTTCAGTTATATTTAATCCATTTTTAATATAAATTATATATAAGAATGGCTAGTATTGATAAGAAAAATGCGGTTTTTTGTTTTGGACGATTTCAGCCACCCACTTATGATCATAAAAAATTAGCAATGAGGGTAATGAAAGAGGCACAAGAAAAAAACGCTGATCCTTGGGTTTTTTCATCGGGTTCTGAGAATAAGAATATGTGGAGATCAGATAAAACTTATAGAAAAATGAAAGATGCTGAAGTATTTTGTTCACACAGAGCCAATGAAAATCCTATGAAATATGAATTAAAATTAGAAATTATAAAAGGTTTGTGGTCTGATCTTAAAGGATTAAATATTCATGATTCAAAAAATACAGAAAATCCTATAAGAAATGTAAATGATATTATACAATTTCTTAATAAAAAAGGATACACTAACTTATATTTAGTTATTGGCGAAGATAGGTTTATAAAAGGTTCATTTGATGAATTTTATTTTCAAAATAGAATTCAAGAATTTATAGTTATTCCAAGAGACGAAGGTTTAATTTCTGGAACAAAGGCACGTATAGCTGCTTTAGAAAGATTCCAAAGTGCCGTTAGATTTAATGATACAAAAAGAATATATGATTTTACAGGTTTAGATGATGAAATAGAAAAATATACTATAAATAATCTAGGATTTCCGGAGAAAGAATGGAGAGAAAATCAAGAGAAATATAAACCTTTTATTAAAAATATGATTCAAGGTATTTGGGAAGGATTATTGGGGAATAGTATGGTTCAACAACGAGATATTTATAATTGGGTAAATGATTGGAGTATTCCACGATCCAATGGAAAATGTAAAGAAATATTTGGAAAGTCTAAACCTTCTTCTATAATTAGATTTTCAAATAGAAAAGAACGACCACGTATAAGATCAGATATACAAAAAGTTTTTGAAAAAGAAGACAGTATGAGAGTTATAAGAGCAAATAGCAGAAAAAAAGCCGCTAGTTTGGTTCCAGAAAATGTTGATGATGAAACATTAGATAAAGATATTGAAATGAAAAAACAATTGTTGGGAGAAATGAGACGAAAAAGATATTTTGCCGATAAAGATGCTCATAAAGCTGTAGGACAAGATACGAGAAAACCCGGAATTGAATTAACAGCTGTAATGACTTTTGGACGTTTTCAACCACCGCACAAAGGACACGGTTCTTTAATAAAACAAGTTCATGATGTTGCTAAGGAATGGTCCGCGGACCCATTTATATTTACTTCTAATTCTACAGATTATTCGGATGATGTAGATGAAAGAATGAAAAAAATAGAAAAAGGAAAAACTAATAGAAATCCTTTATCTCCTGATGAAAAAATTTATTGGTTAAGAAAATTATATCCTGAATATTATGATTCAATAATTAATAAAAAAACATATGATGATATTAGAGGGTGGTATAAAAATATTACACCTTATACTGTATGTTATTGGTTACTTGATCAAGGGTATACAAGGATAATTCTTGTTGTAGGAGAAGATAGAGTAAAAAGTTTTGAAAATTTAAAAGAAGAAATAGAATATTTGGGACACAGGGCGGTTTTACTATTTAAGGAAAGAAATGAAGGTGCTATTTCTGGAACAAAAGTGCGTCAAATGGCTATGGAGGAGAAGTTTGATGAGTTTAAAGAGGCTGTTCAAACAATAGATAAAAATGGTAAAGAAATATTAAAAGAAGGAGAAATAGAAGTATTGATGAAATTAGTAGCAAGAAAAACCGATTCACAAAGTGATAAACGTAGTCAGAGACGTTTCAATTGGACACAAATGCGTGCGGCATTGCCTTCAATTGGCACAAAGAAAAAAGGAAAAAAAGATACAACAGGTGGTGGTAGGCGCCGCAAGAAAAAAACGCGTAAAAAAAGAGGACCCCCAAACCATGATGGAAAAGTTATTCATTTAGACTTTATT
>Ga0315320_10000879_pt1 | contig 24739 bp, 17 predicted proteins | sample M140m21515metaG_FD_203458 | JGI IMG/M metagenome (GOLD analysis project Ga0315320, IMG submission 203458) | Ammonia-oxidizing marine archaeal communities from Monterey Bay, California, United States - M1 40m 21515 | ecosystem: Environmental > Aquatic > Marine > Coastal | place: USA: California... | reverse complement strand
ATCTGTTCTGGTCCTGATAAAAGTTCCCTTGCTGCGTTGACGGGGTTCGGGACGTCCATGCCATAACTCATGCTGAAGTTGGCCTTGTCGTCACCCGGTACCGCGACCAAGGTATCCACGAATCGATTTCCAACCCGTCGGTGGAATGCCGAGCCATTACTGCAGACCAGAGTTTGGCGTTCGGACTCATCCAGCAGTACGCCCAAAGGAGAGACCAAGCGTCGTGAGCTCGGGCGGTGCATCTTATCACGAAGGAGTACTCGGCAGATGGATGACTCATTCGCCACTGCGACACGTAACGCGTAATAGTTGTCCCAGGGTTCACCTTGCACTTTATGCACAACGTCGATTGCACCTGCGACCAACAGCGTTCGAGATCCACGGTGCAGTGAGTATCTAATCGTGAAGTTTGCAAGGATCGCTTCGCTGCTGCTGTCGATCAGTTCGCCACTGGTTTCAATGGTTCCAATGGCCGCATTCTTGGCGATGATTCGCTGCCCCGTGCATCGCATTTTGGTTTCTTCACCCGGTGTGCTTTTCTTGGAATCCGAGGGCAATGGACTGCAGCGGACGAGTCGCATGGAAAAACGATTGCCCCGTGATCCGCCACTGTAAACGCCGGCAATTCCACCGGTTTCAGCGCTGATCGCAATCTCCATGAATTCATTGGTAAGCAATCGGTCTTCCGCGATTGGTTTTTTGCCACCTAACAGGGTCTTCCGAAGTCTTGCTCCGAAACCATTCCTCGAACTCTTCTGGGCATCATCTTGGCGAAGCAACACAAATCCGCAGCCGGGAATATCGACTGTGCTTTCCGTTGCAGTGCCTTCGCGTGATGCGGCGAAAACGTGCTTGGCTTTGGGTGGAGGACTGCCCTTTGTCGTGACTCTGGTTCGAAGCCCATTGGAATGCGGATTCAGTAACAGAATGTCACCCTCTTGCTCGTTCTCGCTGATTGTAAAACCCATTGCCTTGGCCAAGGCTTTCCCTGGATCTGAATCAGTGAGCTCTGTCTTGCCGGATGTCAGCCGCGTCATGCCGACCAGTAGGTTGTTCTTTTCTGTTGCCAGTTTGTCACGGAACTGCTCTGCGGCATTCTCGATGGGCTGGGGCGTGCCGTTGGCAATCAAGGTACTGAGCCACTCAGCTGCATCTGGCGATGCAGCTGAGAGATTCCCGTTGTGATAAGGATGCTCACCCTCTCGGAAATAGTCAGCCAGTTTCCAGAATCGACCCAGTGACAAGCTCCAACTTGCAACACGCTGCAGGTCTTGAAACGAGTCGCTGACTTTGCCTGGCCAATGAGCGAGCAACGCCGTTGCGATTTCACCACTGTCGATTGCTTCGCCTAACTTTGCGCCCAAATTAAGGAACGCGGCGTCACTGTCAGCATCGATCGGTTTGGCTGTTAATGCTTCAAGATCACCGGCTGATGATTGCATGATGACTTTGGCTTCGTCACCAAAACCACGGCCCCCCGCAAAGTCGATTGGGATCATGCCGCAGTAACCTAATCGAGCCAAAGTGGCGGTCAGGTCGGAAGGCGTTGTTCCCGCAAAACGCCCGTAGACAGGTGGAGCGGTTCCGAGCGACTGTTCGATCAGTTTGTGGGAATCAACGAATACCGATTCGGCTTGTGCCAGAGTCATTGCGTCGAGACAGATTTTGCTTGTGGGGCCACCACCGGCCCAGCCGATCGTTTCGGACTTCAGCAGGTCTTTGAGGGTGTCAACTCTGGGATCGGTTGATTGAGCCAAAGTCTGGCAGAGGTCGGCGTCCACGAGGATATTGATCGGTGCTTGTTTGACCTCAGATTCCAGATCCTGCTCGGGAGCCTCGTTCCCAGCATTAGCCTCGGGATGTGACGCAGCTGTCTCTGCAGCGATGTGAAGCAATGCATCAAGGGTTGATTCGCTTGTCAGAACCAAGTCAATCAGATGGGGATCCGATGAAAAGTAATGATCGCGTTCTTCAGCAAGGCAATCGAATACGTCGTGCAAAGCTGCTATGGAGTCGTCGGCGTTACCGTCGATAAACGCCTTGGCTGCTGCCACCAGTCGATTTTGCAGGTGGATTTCATCCAGATTGCTGGTGTAACGCAACCGGCGTGTCATCACCTGAATTTGCAATGAGGCGTAGGCTGCTGCAAAGAAATCCTGTTCCGTTATTGTTCGTGAACCGTCGGACAGCGGTGGACAAGGTTCCAGGTTCAGCTTGCCTGACATCTCGTCACGGCTATCACCGGTCACCCAGCAGGCTGTTTCGTTCTGCTCGGCGCGGATTTGATATCCGTCGGGCAGCATGCTCAGACTGGGGTTTGGCACAGTGAACAAACGCTGCCCGATTGGCTCAGGAGGGGCATCGGCTCGATACCACGTTGGGATCTGCTCCGTTTGGGCCAAAAGCCGGGGGTGCCACAGCACCGTCCATGCGGCTAGCAGGCTGCGAGCGTCATAATCGGATATATCGGAAGGGAAATCTTCCAATGTCGACACGGGGATGAGGACGCAGCACTCGTCAAAAACTGGCATGGTGAAATAAATTTGACTTAGAAGTGCGGAAATTGATAAGATTAGGGAACTGGGGAGCAGACCCGTCGGTGTTGCTGACTACGATGTGCTGACCCAGTTTGTCATTACTTTTCTAATATTTTCGTCGATTGATAGTCCGAATAATCCGTTTTCAGAGGTGGGCATGGCTCGACGCTGTGTTTAAACCCAGATTCCTTCATCTTCCTGCCGCAGTTTTTTTCCATTTCTTATCTCACGCGGTAGAATGAAGAGTGCAGTTTTCGGATTGTAACCGTAACGGGGGCTTCGGTCCCGTGGGTGTTCAAATCAAACTTTTCCTGTTCGTTGGCTTCTGATGTCATGTTGTGGGCTGCTTAGCATCGTGGAATTTTCACGGCTTGGCCTCATTTTCAGATCCAATCGAAGAAATAGAACCCTGTTTTTCCAGCATTTTTTAGAATCGCAGATTTCCTATGGCAAAAACTCAGAGCGTTTGGGGTATCGAGCTTGGTCAAACCGCACTCAAAGCATTGCGTTGCACCATGGTCGACGGCGAGGTCGTGGCCGATGCATTCGATTTTATCGAATACCCCAAAATCCTCAGTCAGCCAGAGGCTGACGCCGACGAATTGATTGCCGATTCGATTGCCCAATTGTTGGAACGAAACGATTCCATTACGGACAAAGTCTGTGTCAGCGTGCCGGGGCAAAGTGGTCTGGCAAAGTTCTTCAAGCCTCCACCGGTCGAAGTCAAGAAAGTAGCCGATATTGTTCGCTACGAAGCTCGGCAGCAGATCCCGTTTGATCTCGCTGACGTCGTCTGGGATTTCCAGATGATGCCAGGCAGCATGGTAGAAGAAGGATACGCACTGGAAAGTGAAGTTGGCTTGTTCGCCATGAAGCGTGAACAAGCCTATCGTCAATTGGCTCCGTTTGATCGTGCAGATATCGAAGTCGATGTGGTCCAACTTGCTCCACTTGCGCTCTACAATATGTTGGCTTATGACCGCATGAATGAGCGGTTGGATGCGGACGTTTTTGATCCCGATAATCCGCCAGCCTCCAGCGTTGTGCTATCCATCGGTACCGATTCAAGTGACCTCATCATTACCAATGGCTTTCGTATCTGGCAACGCAGTATGCCAATCGGCGGTAATCACTTCACGCGGCAATTGACGAAAGATCTCAAGTTAACATTCGCCAAAGCGGAGCATTTGAAAAGAAACGCCCGCGAGGCAGTTGATCCTAAACTCGTCTTCCAGACGATGCGGCCCGTTTTCAATGACTTGGTGACAGAGGTTCAGCGTTCAATTGGCTTCTTCCGAAGCCTCGATAAGAAAGCGGAAATTGGTGAGTTGTTGCTCACCGGTAATACCGTCAAGATGCCTGGCTTGGCTGCCTACCTTGAAAAGAATCTCGGGTACGATGTGCAGGTTCTTGACCGGTTCAATCGACTCACCGGTGATGACGTGCTGGCGAATCCAGCTTTCCGTGACAACGCACCAACCTTTGCGGTTTGCTACGGACTCTGTTTGCAAGGCCTGAACAGTTCGCAGATGCACACCAGTTTGGTGCCACGAGAAATCCTGACTGAACGGATGATCCGAGCCAAGAAACCTTGGACAGTGGCAGCGTTAGCCGCTTTGCTTTTGGGAATGACTGGACACTATGCTTTCACTGAACGCAGTTGGGCGACCACGCACGACGATTTGTGGTCCAACTCGGTCTCTGCAGTGACTGCGATGGAGAGTAAAAGGTCGGAACACGAGAAAAGAGATTCAGAACTCGATGCCCAGTTGTCGTATCTCAACGTCATGGGGAAAGAGGTTTCTGGCAACGCGGAACGACGTTTGAAGTGGCTTGAAATCATTAAGACAGTTAATAACGCGGTCCCCCGAAAAAGCTTTGTCGGTGGAAAAATACCTACGCGCCAAGAAGTACCCTTGGATGAGCGTGAAGACATTCACGTCACTCGTTTTGACACCAAGTATTATGAGGATCTCAAGGACTGGTGGACGGATGAATTGGCTCAACGCTACCGAGACGAAATAAAAAACGTGGCCCTGCTCACTAATAGTGAACTCAGTGACGAAGAAGCAGCAGCGCTGGATAACAATCCCGGGCCTGAAGGATCAGGGTGGGTCTTGGAATTGTCTTGCTACCACGATTACAACAAAGACACGCTGGAAGCCGTTGGTGAGATCGGCAGCGACCATGTCCGACGTGTTATGACCAGCAGTTTCTTGCCGGATAATCCCAATAGTAAGACAGTGGAGTTGCCACGTCCTGATGGAGGAAAAGAGGTGTTCACGCTGGCTGAAATGGGGATCTCATATCCGCTGATGCTAGATGACAATGAGCCTAAAGTGGTCAAAATCGCGAACCCAGACTACGACCCCGCTGCCGCTTTCGGGGAAGATGAAGGCGAAACAGCAGGGGACGGTGAGAAAGAAGAAGATGGCGAGCCCGCTTTTTTCCAAGTGCCTCGTTTAGAGTTTGTGTTCCAAATGGTTTGGCAGGAACAACCACTTGCCGAACGCGTTGCCAAGAAGGAAGCAGAGCGTGCAGCAGCGGAAGAACTCAGAAAGCAGGAAGCAAAAAAGAAGGCGGATGCAGACGCCGCTAACACAGCACCTTAAGAAAACCAAATATCGCACTTTTGTGTAAATCGCATGAATGCGACTCTTTTAACTAACATGCAGCGATTTTAATCGTTCGCCTCAAGCCCTATTCGTTAACCACTTCCGTAAAGAACTGTCATGGATCAGCTGAAAACTCAACTCGCCGTCATTGGTAAGCATGGTTTTTGGATTTCGAGTGTTCTCGTTTTGTTGGTTTCTCTAGGGGTTTGGTACATGAGTACCACAAGTCTTCAGCAAGAGAACGAAAGTCAAACAACGAAAATCACTAGCAAGATCACCAGTGTTAAATCGGTCAAAGACGACCTACATAAGATCCCGAATGATCTGTCTCATCAGGAGATGGAGAAGCTGATTAACAAGCGTCGGGGTGAGGTTTTGAAGTCGTGGGAAAAGCTTTACGATCGCCAGAAAGACATTCTTGTTTGGCCCACGAACACTTTTAATGATCGATTCTTAAGTGAGTTCATCCAAAAAGATGGAACGGTTAAGTTGCCGTTTGAGCATTACGTGAAATTTCCAACGGAAGATAAAGACGAGCTCGCAACAACCTTGCGTAAGCAGTACGCCAACTACATCAGCAACACTCTCCCGAAACTTGCTGCGGTCGCCGACACCGAATGGACTGCTGATTTTGCGCAGAAAAGCGGTCTTGGTATGGGCATGGAGATGGGAGGTGCTGAGGGGCGGACCGGTATGGGACCCAACAGCGGTATCGAGGTCGATGTGACAGGCGCAACCACTGAACCGCTCGTGAAATGGTCCTCGACCAGCCAATCAGCGGTCTTGGGTGACTTGTTTCCGTGGCGAGGAGATACACCGGAGACGCTCGAGATCTACTACTCGCAGGAAAACCTTTGGATCCTGCGACAACTGCTTGAAATCATTTCTGATGTCAATGGTGATGCGGAACAACCCTACCAAGCGAAAATCCACGAGATCGTTCAAATCGCAATCGGGAAATCGGTCAGCACGACAGCCGGTAATATCTCCAAGCCAGGAGAAAGAGCCGGTGCTGATGGTGGCATGGGAATGGAAGGTATGCCCGACATGGATATGGGCATGGGTGACATGGGCGACATGGGCGACATGGGAGGCATGGGTGGTGGTCCGGGAGGAAGTACCGCCGACAGTGATCCGGCTGACAATCGCTATCTGAACGTTAAGAATGAGCCGATTGCAGGTGCGACACTGAGAACCGCGTTGGAAAGTAATCAGCCAAATGATGCCAGTCTCGCGGTTGCAAAGAGAGTGCCCGTGATGATGAAACTGAACATGAATCAGACGGCAGTGCATGAGCTTGTTGCACTTTGCGGTAGTGCCGATCTGATGGTTGAAGTCCACCAAGTTCGTGTTCTTCCCCAAAATTCCGCTGGAGGCGGTATGGGCGACATGGATGGAGGCGGGGGAGAAATGGACATGGACATGGACATGGGAGGCGGTGGACCCGGCGATATGGGACTCGGTGGCATGGGGTCGGGTGGCGGTGCAGGCTTTCCAGGTGGTGGGGCGGATGACAGTGAATTTCCGCTCGATATGTCAGTCGAAATCTACGGGATTATCTACATTTATAATCCGCCAGATGCAGGGAAGCTCGGAGACGAGCAGGTAACAGAAGACACCGTAATTGATGTGGTGGACGGGACGATGGGCGACCAACCCAATGAAAATGCAACTCCTGTTACAACCCCCGCACCGGCGGACAGCACAACACCCGCACCGGCGGACAGCACAACACCCGCACCGGCGGACAGCACAACACCCGCACCGGCGGACAACACAACACCACCGGTTGCCGGCGGTGATTCAGGCACGGCTACAACAACGCCAGCGGCGTCCTAGTCGTTCGTCGGATTATTTTTCAATGGATTTCCGTTAAAGCGGCAAAACAAACTCACTCGTTCCCTATCTCTTCGAACCTCATAGAGTGGAATTCGCATGGATACCGATAAAATCAAAGACTTCTTTGTCTACAACTTTGAAAAAATGATTCTGGTTGTCGTCATTGGTGTAGCGGTTTTTCTAATCTACAGCGGTTTGCAGCAACCTTTGTTCACTGCAAAACACAATCCCGATAACTTGAAGACGGATGCGAATCAGGTGAAGTCTGATATCGACTTGAATCACAACGCGACGGTTATCGATGGTGAGGAAGACGATGATCGTCCCAGTCGCAGACCAACCTTTGACATCGTTGCCGCTACTGACCGATCTGCGACCCGAGTGGATGACAGTTTTTACAAGTCGACGAACAAGTGGGTTGCTGGAACTCAGTCTGGAAAGAAAATTCGGCGTAAAGATCCACGATTGGCTCCACCGGAAAGTCTAGTCTTGACCGCGGTCGCGTCGGTGATCTCGGTGCGGGGTAACGCAGACGCAAGCTACGCACTCATGGATTTGGAACCAGCGGATCCGCTTGAAAAAGTTGAAAAGAAGTCCCGTCGCAAGAAACGCAGAAGCAGTCGCGGGAACGGCGGTGGAGAAGAGGAAGAAATGGGCGACCTGATGAGCGACATGATGGGTGAAATGGAGGGCATGGGCGAGATGGAGGGCATGGGAGTTGGCCCCGGAGGTGTGGGTGATTCGACTGGTTCAAGTGGGGCAACTCGCAAATTTGACGGCCAATATGACTTTGGGTACCGTCCGTTAACAGAAGACAAGGTTCCCCCAGTTCCGACGTTTGGCCGATTCATCGTTGGTACTGCCGTGGTGCCCTACAAGCAAATCTACGAGCAATATTCGCTGGCTTTAAGTGATAGTCAGGGATACAAGCCCGGCCGGGATACACCGATGTTCTGCGATATGCAGATCAGACGCGCCGATGTGACCGACAAATCAGTCAAAGATTTGAAAGAAGAAGACTGGGTGAGGCTACGGTGGGAACGCAAGTTGGTAACTGAGTTAGCCGCCTACAAGTGGTCTGGTTTCGCGCCAGAGATCATTCCAGACGATTATCGTGATGATGCATTGTCTCTCTGGTTACCGCCTGTCCTGCTTGATGATTACCGATCCTATGCGTCTCATCCTCTGATTCCTCAAATGTCCCGTGCCGAGCTTCAGCAGCAGAGACTGGATCAAGAAAGCGGGGATGATGAGCCAACCCTGTTCAATTTCGAAGGAGACGATAACACCGAGTTGATTTCTCCGGGAAGCTCGCAAGCTGGCGGTGGAGGTTCCATGGGCGGCATGGGAGCGATGGGCGAAATGATGGGCGACATGATGGGTGAAATGGAAGGCATGGGAGGCATGGGTGAGATGATGGGCATGACCATGATGGGACGGGGGCTCGACCCCAACCCACCTGAATACAAACTTGTTCGGTTCTATGATTTTCTAAGCGAAGAGTTATACGGAAGAAAGCTTCCAGAGGATCCACAACCTGGCCGCCGTTACGTGTACAGCATTCGCTACGCAGTTGATGATCCAAACTTTCCACGATTCCCCGCCATGCAGCCAAAGCTCAACACATTGGATTCGGATGTTGTGACGCGTGTGAAAGAAATGATGGCAGCGGTGAAGACGATTGATGACAGGACAAAGAAGTCTAAGAAATGGAGTGATTGGAGTACGCCATCCGAACCAGTCAGTCTTCCCACGGTTGAGGAGTATTACGCTGGTCCAGTCAAGGCCGGGAAGATGTATGCCTGGCAGTTTGATGGCAAGGAAGTTCAGTACATTCGTGATTTGCCAACTGCTACTTTAGCAACGTGTAACTTCGATGCTGACATCGATGCTAAGGTTCCTGTTCGTGTTGAGCAGCTGATCGAAGGTTCTGTCTTGAGCGTCAAAGCCGATCATGCGGACGTAGTTGACCCAATCACGATGGCAGTCAAGAAAACACCGCCGGTTGAATTCGTCAGCGAAACGACCATCGTTGATATTGATGGTGGTCTGCCGCTGGGTATTACCGAAGACCTGAACGAACCGGGGATGATCCTGTTTTTCGATCAGGATGGTTCACTGCACTTGAGCGATGACGTTTCCGATATGGAGATGTACCGCATTAACACTTATGCAGATGAACGTGGAGAATAAACTCTCGATATTTTCGCGTGCGTGAGTTCGATGCGTCATACATGAGCTGACTCAAACAAACGACGTAAAAAGGCCCGGTGCTGATGCATTGGGCCTTTTTCTTTATCCGAACCCGTTGAGTTGCCGGACGCTTCGCTGGGTATCTGTGACACGAGTGTGCAGATTGGTTCACCGGCGGAAATCCATGTGCCTTCGGCTGGAAAATCACACAGTGTTGGTTGATTCAGGAGATTGTCTGATGTGTTGTTTGAAGACGCGAGGCGTTCTCGCGAAAACTGAAATTTGTGACGGGCGAAGACAATTCGCTTGAGATACCGCGGCCCCACTGACCACGGCGTTCCCGGTGAATTTGGTGTTTCGTTAAGAAAGTGATTGAAGCTATCCAGCGGCGAGCCGTCAAAAGCTTCGAACATTGCTCGAAATAGTGAGACCGTTAATTTTCTATCCTGCATCCATCGTTCGATCAGTTCACTCGAACCACTCCATCTCGGATTGACTTCGAGGACAAAAGTCTTGCCAGTGCGGTCGATCACCACATCGATATTCAGGAGGCCACGATGCCCGGACTCTCGAGTGATGTTGAGGCCAAGGTTTTGGAGGCGTTGCCTGAGGGCAACAGGAATATTGACAGGGCCAAAAGAGCCGCGATAAACAAAAGGCAGATCACCAAGGCGAGTGAATAGGGATCGGCAGACTCCGAGAAGACGGCAATCTTTGCCATTGCAGATGAAGGTCACGCCGTGAGGACGTCCAGGAATCCACTCCTGAAACAACTGGCTATGGGAGTCTCTGGTTTCGCTCTGCAGGATGGCCTCGGGACTCGGTGTGCCTGTGTTGCCCAATACCGATTCTTTGCCAGAGCCTGCAGGTTTTGAGGGGGCGGTCGGCGTGTGCCAACGAACCCCCAAACCGCCACAGGACTGTTTTGTTTTGCGGAGCCAGCGTTTGCCGGGAATAAGGGGTGGTTCCGCGTTGGGAGTCAGCGAATGGAAGGTGTTTGGAAAGCCCAGGCCGCATTCCTCGCTCATTTTTTCAAGCCAATTCATGTCAGCCCAGCGATCAGAATTGGGGTTACTTGGCGGACAGGCCACGTTGCTGCCTGCTTCTTTGGCGGGGGAATGTGTCTCGGTTGCGGGGGAAGTCAGGCGGAGCCCAGTCAAATCGTGTGCAGCATTGAGCCCTCCCACAACGAAGTGCGGAAATTTGCGTAAGCGGCTGATGAGCTCCGGATTAGTCGCGAATTCATTGAGAATCCAGAACTCTCGACATGCTTGGCGGGTGTCGACGTCACCAAAATGATCGATTCCCAGAACTTGAAAGCCGGCTCGTTTGGCTGATTGTGCCGCTGAACGGATGGAAGCCCCAATCAATACAACCGTCCCAGCGGAGCTTTCGACGTGATTACGGGGCCGGTTCGAGTCTGCGGGTGGTTGCATCGTTGGTGTGGTTTGCTACTTTCTTCGGCTGGAAATGCTTCTTTCCCGCCCGCCATTTTTGCAGCGACACGTTCGCAGTGACACGTTCGCAGTGACAGAGTGACAGCAGCGGGAGTGACTGTTTCCTCTATTGCTTTATGAATTGACTCGATTGAGATGATCGCCGAGGTGGCGCGGTCGGGTGGGTTCTAGCAGTTTCCTCATTCCAATACTCGCTCAAATTAGGTCCCCTCATGCAATTCCACGTTGGTGAAGCACTGGTCGGTGATGGTAACGAAGTCGCGCACATTGACTTGATGATCGGCAGCAAAGACGGACCCGTTGGTGTTGCGTTTGCGAACGCATTGTCAACTCAAAGTGAAGGTCACACAAATCTGTTGGCTGTTCTTGAGCCCAACGTAGCGGTCAAGCCTTCAACTGTCATGATCACCAAGGTAACGATCAAGGGCTTTAAGCAGGTCGTTCAAATGTTTGGCCCTGCACAAGCTGCTGTTGCCAAAGCCGTCGCTGATGCTGTTGGCGAAGGAATCATTCCAGAGGATCAAGCTGAGGATCTGGTTTGTGTGTGTGGTGTTTTCATCCATCCCGCAGCAGAAGACGATGAGAAAATCTACAATTATAACTACGAAGCCGTTAAGCAATCGCTCGTCAATGCAATGGGCGGAAAACCGACCGCTGACGAGATGATCGAGAAGAAAGATTCAGCCGCTCACCCATTCAAGGGTTTCTAGTCTGCTGTCGAACAACAGATCTTTTTCATTGAGCTTTCCGGCGCTTACTGCCGGAAAGCTTTTTTTTTCCCAAAATCGAGACCGTCATGTCAAAACGCATTCTCCTTCAATTGGATAGCGATCTACACCCCAGCTCCTTTGATTCGGTAGTCGCGATCGATTCAGGTGTTGATCACCTACTGAGGTACGGACAGGTCCAGGTTTCGGGAGTCGTGCCACTGGTCCACGGAGCCATGTTCACGCGTGGGGGTGATGATCTCCGGAACACAGCAATCTTTGTTGGTGGGTCCAATGTTGAGCATGCGGAAAAAATATTGACTGCATGTCGCGATGCTTTTTTTGGACCGATCAGAGTTTCTATGATGCTGGATGCGAATGGCTGCAATACGACGGCGTCTGCGGCTGTGGTGGCAGCAGGACGTCATGTTTCGATCCAAGGGGCCAAGGCGGTGGTGTTGGGAGGGACTGGTCCTGTGGGACGCCGTGTCTCGCAACTGTTGGCTGCAGATGGGGCCGATGTTGTTCTCACCAGTCGTTCGTTGGAGAGATCCAGCCAAGCCTGTCATGAGATCATCGAGAAATCAGGTCAAACATCCATCCAACCATTCGCCGTCGATAATCATCAGGCCGTCGCATCCATCCTTGGTGATGCTGAAATCGTCATCGGATGCGGGGCTGCTGGGGCAGAATTGGTCAATCAGGAAACCATTCAAAACATCAGCCAGCTCAAAGTTGCAATCGATTTGAATGCCGTGCCGCCGGCAGGAATCGGTGGAATCGAAGTGACAGATAAAGCGAAGCAACTGGGGAACGGCGTAGCTTATGGAGCGATCGGGGTGGGTGGTTTGAAGATGAAAACCCACAAGGCAGCAATCAAGTCGCTGTTTGAAAGTAATGAGCGAGTGCTTGATGCCGAAGAAATTTATGCGATCGCTAAAGCGATCGGTTAGCAGTTCACCCGCAGTGTGGCCCAAGCGGTTGCTCTCATGCTTCGTTCTCGTGAGGCTTGTCTGAGTACGCTAGCAGATGTCAGGATGCCGCAGCATGCGAAGCTTGTTAGTTGCGGCGTTGTGCTGCCTGCATGACCCACCGCTCCTGTGTGTTAATCGGCTGAGGTCGAGTGCTCGGGGGTAGCCAGCGGTTGATTTGTCATCATGAGGTACGAAGTTGCCAATAGTAATTGGACGAAGGGCAACGTAAGTATCAACAGGATTCCATAGGATACGACTCCCATCAGTATCAGGATGGTGCTGGCCGAAATTAACGCCAAAGTGCTGAGCTTGTTGCGGTAGAAAATTCGAGCTGCCATGAAGAGGGATTTGAAACCCGAACATTGCATGTCGCAGGATAAAAAGATGGAACTCCAAAGCCAACCAATGGTGCCAACGGTGCACAAGCCGAGCAGTACCAGGACAGTGGCGTCGATTGCGTACGTGGTCAGTAGTGCCCACTTGTAGTAACTCGCGACAGCAATGATCAGTGCTACCGGCACGAGGGTGTTGATCAATGATCGAAAAGTGATCGATGACTCTGACATCAGGTAAGGTGTGTTACGAGCAATGCCAATCGCGTTTCTGCATAGCCCGATGATCGTTATCGTGCTGATGATTATGTATCCCGTGTAGTACGTAATGGACATCGCCATGTCAGTGATGAACAGGTTCAGAATCCACCAAGCGATTGATCCCATGACGAAAGTGATCGCGACGAGGAATACGAAAAATAGCGTTGAGGCGATCAGCGAGAGTCCCCGATCGAGCATGATTGCCCATGTTGTCTTGAAGAGATCGAGGCTGGAGCAGGGAACAATGATGATCGAAGATCGTTTCACAAACCCTTTATGCGAAATCTCATTCGCATTGATGTAGGGGCTTGATGGTTCGGAAACAACCGAATCTTGTAATAGAGGCTGGCTGAATGGATTCGTGGTTTCGGAGTAAAGATGTCTTGTGTCGAGAGAGGCTTTTTCAGTCGTTGTTACCTCGCTTGCCGTGGCTTCACCCGTACCGCCTAACGTTGCTTCTGTACTTGGCAGTGCGGCAGTTTCCTCTGTTGTTGGCTCGTCAGTCGCTGTTGTTGCCAGTGAGCTTTCCGATGTCTCGTCATTGACTAGAGGATTTGTCCGTTTGGTTGCGTCTAGCAGTCCCGGTTCTGATGGGTTGGTCGTTGGCTCTGCTGCTGATCGTGGTTCGAGTGGCTCTGGTCCTGTGTCACGCTGCGGCGTTCGCGTGATCGAATCAGGTGTGGCTTCCGGAGTTTCCGGTTCGCGAGACAGCACAGATGCTGCGGTGGTTTGGGTTGGTTTTTGTCCAGCGGTAAAGGTCGCCTCGCACGAGGGGCATTGAGCGAGCTTACCCATCGAAACGCCAGGTAGTTCAAGCGTTTGTTTGCAGGAGGGGCACAACTGTCGGAAATCTGTCATTGTTTCTCATTTCGTCCGCTATCGACCATTGTTTATAAAGTTTTGCACATTGAGTTATCGAAGTTGGCCAGAAATGTGCGCTCGATTCTTTCCGTCATGTTCGAATTGAAGTTGAGGTGGTATTGTGACGGTTGTTGAGAACCGGATGGCACTCCCACAATTCGACAAATCACTGGATGAGCGACGAACTCAATGTCGATTCTATTTTGGGCCCGGGCGGTGCGATATCCCGTCGTCTGTCCAATTATGAACCGCGTCAGCAGCAATTGGACATGGCTGCCGGTGTTGCAGAGGCTCTCGGAGAAAAAGAATTTCTGATTGCGGAAGCGGGGACAGGAACAGGCAAGAGTTTTGCTTATCTCGTTCCTGCGATCTTACATGCGACTGAATCTCAGGTGACCGAGCCTGCGGGGCCGGATGAAGGGGAGAAGTCGCGACCTGCCCGAGTCTTGATCTCGACGCACACGATTAGTTTGCAGGAGCAACTGGTTGCGAAGGATATTCCCTTGCTCAACAGTGTGATTCCGCGTGAGTTTTCAGCGGTGCTGGTCAAAGGTCGGAGCAATTATCTGTCGCTGCGGCGGATGGAACGTGCGATTAGCAAGGCAACCAGTTTGCTGGCGACGGACCACCAGCATCAGCAATTACGGGCTATCAAACAATGGTCCGGTGAAACGGGGGATGGTTCACTTTCCAGTCTGCCGCTGAAGCCGGATTCTTTGGTCTGGGATGAAGTCGCCAGCGATACTGGCAACTGCCTCAGAAAAGCTTGCCCCCATCACAAAGACTGTTTTTACTTTCGTGCGCGTCGGCGTGCCATGAATTCTCAATTGATGATTGTGAATCATGCCATGTTGTTTAGTGATATAGCTTTGAGGAGGCAGGGAGTCGCGCTGCTGCCAGATTATGATGCCGTTATTCTCGACGAGTGCCATACCATTGAAGCCGTCGCCGGTGATCACCTGGGTATTCGTATCACCAGTGGACAATTTGATTATCTGTTCGATCGGCTTTATAACGATCGTTCGCAAAAGGGTTTGTTGGTTGAAAAAGACTTAAGGAGTTTGCAGCATAAGGTTGAACAGTGCCGATTTGCTGCCACCAATCTGTTTGCCGATGTGCTTGATTGGTGGGAATCCGAGGGCCGCAAAAACGGACGTGTTGAAGTTGCCGGGATCGTCGAAAATCCGCTTAGCAAACCCATGGAAGAACTTGCTCAAGCGTTGCGTCGTCAGGCTGATGCGCAGAAAAATGAAGCTGATCGAAAAGATTTTGAATCCGCGTACGATCGTATGTTGGCCTTGGCAGGTGGGCTCAGGCAATGGCTCAGCCAGGAATTGGAAAGATCCGTGTATTGGGTCGAACGCACAGGATCACGTCGCGGGGGACTCGATCGCGTGACTCTTGCCGCCTCGCCCATTCATGTCGGGGAGGTGCTTCGTAAAGAACTCTTCCAGAGTGAAATGATTAAGAGTGTGGTCATGACCAGTGCGACTTTGGCGACCGGACCTGATGACAACTTTTCTTTTTACCGATCACGTATTGGACTTTCAGGGGGCATGTCACTTCGTGTGGGAAGTCCCTTTGATTACCAACTGCAGGCAAAGTTGGTGTTGTTGAATGGGCTTCCAGATCCGTCTCGGGAACGACAGCAATTTGAACGGGCAATGCCTGAGCAGATCAAGCGGTTTCTAAAGCAGAGCGACGGGCATGCTTTTGTTCTTTTCACCAGTTACGACTTGCTACGCCGGTGTGCTGATGCACTTGGGGAGTGGTTGGCTCAGCAAAAGATGCCACTCTTCAGTCAGGCCGGAAAACAAAATCGGACTCAATTGTTGGAGTCGTTTCGGAAAAGTAATCGTGGTGTGCTCTTTGGTACTGACAGCTTTTGGCAGGGAGTTGATGTTCCAGGCGGTGCATTGACCAATGTGATCATCACCAAGTTGCCCTTTGCGGTTCCTGACCATCCGCTGCTTGAAGCCAGACTGGATGAAATCAGAGCGGGTGGTGGAAATCCCTTTGTTGACTATCAACTGCCAGAAGCAGTCATTAAATTTCGTCAGGGGTTTGGACGACTGATACGCACTGCTACTGATGAGGGAATGGTCGTTGTGCTCGATCCTCGGATACAAACCAAACCATACGGTCGTATGTTTCTTGAGGCCTTGCCAGACATGCCCATTGAACGAGTCTCTGTCGATCCCTGACGGTCCATGACTGAAAATCGCGCTTCATGGTGAGTGACTTGTTTGGACCGAGGGGAATCGTGTGTTTGTCTGGTGCTGCTTGGCTCTGTGGGACTGTGCCGGATTCAGTTCTTGAATTCTTTCCTGACCATGTCTTGAAGTCGAACAATGTATCGAACGGCCTGCTCGCTGATGACCTCTGCCGTTGTTAGGTCATTTTCCTTGATCGCCGTCTCGAGTTGTTGGCAGGTTTCAAGAACCTGCGGTGCACTCATGTTGGCAACGGCACCTTTCAGGCGATGTGCGGTACTGAAAAGTTCTTGCTGGTCGGGGGCAATGAAAGCAGTTGCTAGAAAACCGAGTGATTCTTCGCAGGTTTTATCGAACAACTCTGCCAGTTCGCGGAGAGATTGTTCGTCATTGTCGAAGAGGTCGCGGATTGCTTGATGGTCGAATGTGATGGGCTGATCAGGTTTGATGATGCGAGCCTTCTGCGGATCCTCTTTCTCACCGGGTATTTCTGATTCAGCACCGTTCGCCATTTTTGTCTTGATTTCAAAACAGGCGGCATGATGACCCGTCGGGCTACCTGTTTGATTTTGTGGAGTATGAATGTATCCAAGCACGGGATGAAATGTCCCGTCATGGTGCAGTAATCGGAATTCACTTGGTTGAGTGGCATTTTCCTGATCGTTGTCAAACGCACTTTCATCCTCGGGGTGAAGGCACGTTTGCCATCGATGCTTTGTTTGTTGCTTGAGTGAAATGCCGGTGAAACGCCTCCAAGCCGGGCTGGACCATTCAATCAGGCCATCAGGATTAGCACCCCATGTGATCAAAATGTCAGATTCAGTCAAAATGTCAGATTCAGTCAAAATGTCAGATTCAGTCAATGATTCAGACCGCATTGGTTTTGCCCTGCTATTGGTTGCCCGCATTCGTCTTTCTAATTACTGCTTGTAATCATCATACAAATCAAAGCGTCTCAGTTTGTTGTAAATGCTCTTTTCGCTGACGCCCAGTTGGCGTGCTGCCATTGCTTTGTTGCCTCCCTCTGCTTCGAGCGTGTCAATCAATGCACGTTTCTCGATTTCTTTGAGTGTTTGACCTGCAAGGGAGGCTTGACCCGAAACAGTTTCTACAAGGTTGCTAGTGATTGCCGGACTGAGATCCAAATCGTCAGGCGCGATCCGGTTATGTTCGCAAAAGGCAGAGGCACGTTCAATGATGTTTTCCAGCTCGCGAATGTTGCCGGGCCAGTTGTGCTTGAGAAGTTGGCTGCAGGCTTCATCGCTGAGAGTGATACTCTCAATTCCTCGACGCCTTGCTATCCGTTCCAAGATTGCCTCAGCGAGAGTTGGGATGTCGCCTTTGCGTTCGCGCAACGCGTGAATGTGCAGTTTCAGTACGTTGAGGCGATAATAAAGATCAGCGCGGAAGCGTCTTTCTTCGCAAAGACCGGCGAGGTCTTGATGAGATGCAGAGATGACTCGGACATCGACTTGTACCTCCTGATTGCTGCCAATCCGTTGAAATGTTTTTTCGTGAAGAAAAGTCAACAGCTTCGGTTGAAGTTCGAGCGGCAGGTCGCCAATCTCGTCCAGAAATAAAGTCCCTCCATCGGCAATCTCTGCTCGCCCGGGGCGAGCTTCTGAGGCGTCACTAAATGCACCTTTGACGTGGCCGAATAACTCTGCCTCGATCAGGTCACGGGGCAAAGAAGCACAATTCACTGCCACAAATGCCTGACCTGAACGGGGGCCAAGATTATGGATCATCCGTGCAATGGTGGTCTTGCCGGTGCCGCTCTCGCCAGTGAGCAGAATCGTCGAATCGAGCTCCGCGAGTTTGGTGATCTTCTTCAACAGATCCTGAGATTGTTCCGTCGCGGCTGCAAAGTCTGTGCTTGAAGGAGGTTGCTCAACTAGCATCCGTAGCTGCTGATTCTCACGCGACAGTCGGGCTGTTCGAATGGCCTGCTCGACGCGTGCGATTAGATCTTCCTGATTGCAAGGTTTCGTAACAAACTCGCATGCGCCTGCCTTCATTGCAGCCACTGCATCGGAAATTTGACCCACCCCCGAAATGATCAGAATCTCCGTTCCCGGATAGTCGACGCGAAGTTTTCGCATACATTCCAAACCTGACATGCCCGGCATATTCAGGTCTAGAATCGCGACTTGAATATCGCGGGTCATCTTGGCAATTGCCTCTTGCCCATCCTTGGCCGTAACGGTGACCATGCCCGCTAGTTCCAGGTATCGCTGGAACATGCGAAGGGTGACCGGTTCGTCATCTGCGATCAGAATTTTGCAACCGGATGAATCGAGGTTAGACATGGTGTCTTTTCGCTACTGCAAAACATTGAGGGGGCACGACGCAATGATTGGAACGCACACGCGGCGACAAAGGTCGTGAGTTCAGTCGGTGACTTCATTCTCCGAGCTATCAGCGATGAACATGATACAGTGTTCACAGATCGCCTGTAATTGTTACCGTGAATGTGGTTGTTTTTACTGTATTTTCCCGCTTTTTTTTCTGGGTACCGGCTTCCGAGACGATTTCTCAATCTGTTTTTATGTTCATGTCGGCCATTTTGTTCTTCCAGACGAGCAGCTGGTTGCCGCCCAAGGGTGATTCATGAGCTGATTGTGCCTGAGTTCGAGTTTCGCCATGGCAAATCAGTGCCTGCCGAAAGCTCTGAGTCCTTAGCCATTCCTTCGTCCTCATGAGCTTTGCTCAACTCATTGCTGGACGCGGTAGCTGATTGATGACTTATGTCGGTCGTTCAGGCCGTTGTCTCACTTGGATCGCGGTTTGTTTCAACATCGTGCTTTCGACTTTTCACGGCCATTTGATGATGGCGGGGCGGCTCAGATTAGTGAACGCAACTACACGCTCGCCGTGGGTTGAAATGCACTCGATGTCTCGCCGTGTGCAGTCCTTTCTCCGTGAGCTCAGTTCTCGTTTGGCCTCAAGCTTTGCTTCAGTACGAATAGATGCCCTGCTGACGAGGGCAATTCATGAGTTGCGTTACAATCTGTACACATCTCCGATTAGGAACGTTAGCTTGTTTTGTCTGTGATTCGTTGTCGATACTGAGTTTTTACTGTTCGCATAACGTGGTTTGAAAGTTTTTTTTTAGAAGTTTCATTTGAGGGCTTGTCAGTTGAGGCTTTCGCGCAAGAGTGCAGCGTTGGCAGGCAATGTCGCGAATCGTTCGCAGCCTTCAGCCAGCATGACAGAATTCATGGTGTGACCATCTCAAATATGGTCGGAACGAACTAGGACTTAAAGATGAAAAAAGCATTTTTGGCACTCGCTGCCGGATTCATGGTATTGGCTGCAGGCACTCAAAGCGCATCCGCCGGTTGTGGCACTTGTGACAAGACTATTGTCGAGAACGCAGTGGCCAGCAAAGATTTTGCGACACTCGTAGCAGCAGTCAAAGCTGCTGGACTGGTAGAGACTTTGTCGGGCGACGGACCGTTCACCGTATTCGCACCAACCGAAGCAGCTTTCGCTAAGTTGCCAAAAGGAACGGTTGCAGATCTCGTGAAGCCAGAGAACAAAGACAAGCTCGTCGCGATCCTGACCTACCACGTCGTACCCGGAAAGGTAATGGCGAAGGACGTTGTCAAATTGGATGGCAAGCGAGCCAAAACCGTTCAAGGCAAGTCCGTAGGCGTCAAAGTCAAAGACGGAACTGTCAGCATCAATAAGTCAAAAGTTGTCAAAGCGGACATCGCTTGCAAGAACGGTGTCATTCATGTGATCGACACTGTCCTGCTTCCACCATCAAAGAAATAATTTCGTCGAGAATTGTTTCGAACCTTGACGTCAGGCACACTTGTGTCTGGCGTCTTTTTTTTGCCTGTAAGGAATCATGATGAACAGTAGTTTTCGATCTTTCGCCGTGGTTGGTCTGTTGTTTGGATGCGTAGTGAGCAGCTCAGCATCATTAGCTCACAGCCCGGTCGATTTTCTCGAAGTGATTCGAGTGAAACCTGCTCAGGTCATCGAGCACGGTGTCGAAACGAAGAGTCGTTATGATTCGGAACGGAAAGAATCAAGCCTCGAGGGGCCTGTTTATTTCAGTCGTGGAGTCGGGGCGATGAAACGTGCCGTGAAAAGTCCGCAGGCGTATATGAATTGGTTTGCCATAAAGAATGCAGTTGCGCAGCCCAGGAGAGAGGTTGATGTGCTCGACATGGTGCGTGGCGCTTCAAGCAAACGATTGCGGATCGGCAACGAAGCGTTTTTGATTTCACCATCGCAATTGCTCACGAGCGGAACGCCGGACGAAGTTCCCGAAGGCCTCGATGTTTACAAGGCATATCAAATTCACGACGGCGCCGCCGTAGGGCTGAAGTTGGGCATCGACAGTTCTTTGGGCAAGGGCACGGCAACGGTCGGAAAACCAGTTTACCTCTGCATGCCTTCTGAGGAATGGCATCATGACGAAACGTTTCCGGTCACACATCCGAACGATTGCTTTGTTGTGTACGAGATCGATGCTCAGCCTACGACCTCGACCTTCAATACGATCGATCAGTTCGGGATCAATGAGCTCAAGGCTTCAAATGTCACGTGGATTTGTGTTCGCGCTGCCTTCTTGAGAGAACAGTCCAAGTGACTGTGGTATCTGACTGTGTAGCTGACTGTGGTCTCCAGTGCTCAGTCGATTCGGACGTTTCGTGAACAGTTCTGGCTTTTTCGTTTCGTACATGGCGGATCATCGCTGTTTCAGTAGCCGGTTTTACATGTCAGCGAACAGTTCTGTTGAGAAGTAGCGTTCCATCCTGTCAGGAAAAACGGTGACGGCTGTCGGCGCAGTTGCCGAGTGCTGTTCGATGGAACGAACCGCTGCCAGAAAGTTCAATCCCGAACTTGGGCCGACCGGAAATCCGCAACGAATCAACTGACGTGTCACTTCGATCGCTTCCCTGTCTGAGACTTCGATGTCCTGTAGAGTTGGGAAATTTGCATTCGCAAAGATGGTAGACAGTCCATCCACAACGCCAGGTATGCGACCACTGAAGCTCGAACATTCCACTTCACTCATCACTCCTGTATCGATAGGGCGTGCAAGGATTGGGGTCACATTGCAGCCAGCATCTCGCAATCCCTGTGTGACTCCTACTAGAGTCCCGCCGGTGCCAACGCCACTGACGAACAGATCAATTGAATCAGTATCGATTTGGCTCAGTATTTCCTGAGCCGTCTCATTGCGATGTGCGTTAGCATTATCAACGTTCGAGAATTGTTGGGGCCAATACGCGCCTCGATCGGCTGAAATATTCTGGGCGCGGTTGATGGCTCCCGCGATCCCCTCTGATTTGGCTGTGAGTTCGACTTCCGCTCCGTACGCACGGATCATCATCACTCGCTCATTGCTGACTCCCTCTGGCATCACGGCAACAAATGTCAGACCAAGTTGAGCACAGGCTAAAGCCATCGCAATGCTGGTGGATCCACTGGATGCCTCAACCACGACTCCCGAAGATAGCAGTTCGCCTTGGCGGATTGCTTTGGTGAGAATGTAGCGTGCGATGCGATCTTTGGTTGATCCACTCGGATTCAAGTATTCGAGTTTGCACCATACCGTGGGGGTCCATCCCGGAACGGAAACAGCAACCAGTGGCGTGGTGATTCGACTCGATGAGCATCTTGGCAGGTGTGGATTGGGGCGAGAGTTCATGAGTAGGCCTGATTATTGATTAGCACGTGTTGCTAACACGATGGTTCTTCGTTGGAGTCAGTGTGGAAGAATCAGGCAATCGTTACAACTATGCCTACGGGGATTTACGTCGTGAATTCACTGTCCGGTTGGATATGCGCGTTCATTAGCGGTGTTTTGCTATGTACTATCAGCAGCCTGAGTAGTCTGGTTGTTGCTCTCTTTCACTTTAAGGTTTTTGAGCGACGGTGTGCTGTTTGATGCAGCGACGCCGTTCTACCGAGTAATTCATGTTTTGGTTTGCGGTTGGGGCACCTGTGCCTCATTCATTTTGAGTGTAGGCATTTGATGTTCAAGCAGGAGTAGAAGAGATAATGATGCGATGATTGGATATCGCGAGTTGCATTTTCAGTGTGAAGAGTAGAGATGCTTTCGATTCTTCCTTGGCTGCTGAGTGCCAGCCGATTTATTGTTACTTGCTGGTTCACCACATACTTCAAAACCAACATTGCTGCCACTGGCGTTCGGCTAACGAAAACCTGGCGGGTCAGACGTCTTCTGGGTTTTCTGGCAGTTACTTCGGTCGCGTCGGTGCTAGTTTCATTGAGCGCTATCACGCAGCAAAGGGAGGCTTCCAAGCATGCCGGGGCATAGAAAGCCATTGCCCGACTCGTTCTCGAGCAGGACTTAGGCGACGGTCTCAAGTTATATTCACGGGAAGTCGTGACCATAACGCGGAACGACAAGGTTCCAGACCTGTGCCCCTTTGTTCGCGTGATGGACGACTACAATCCCAACGTCGAACATCTTGGCATACTGGTCCAGCTTGTTGTAAATCCCCATCATGGCAGCATTGTCGTTCTCGCTGATGCCTTTGGGCAGGAATCGGTAGAGAGCGTCCAACACAATCAGGTCAAATTGCTCCGCACCAGCGTATTGCAGAACCGCACCTAACTGATTGATGTCGATGTTTTCACCCCGCAGGCAGATGCTCTGAAAGCCTTCCTCGTCTTTGTGACCCAGAATGGCTTCCATAACCCTGCCAGTACGGCTGGACAGCTCGTGTTCATGCAGTTCGTTGTCTACCAGGAGGGTCTTGATCTTGCGACCTCCACCCAAGCCCAGAACAGACTTGCCCGCGCTGCAGGTCACCGCGAAGTTGTAGACCATCCATGGCTTGCCCCTTATCGAGCGATGTATGCAGCCCTAACCCTGCAACCGAACGCATGGCTCCTTGGGATGTACTCAATCTTTCCATCCGCCCCAGTCGACGCATCAGGACTAACGTCCGATGCTGCAACTACTGACGTTGCCGGAGAAGTCGAATGGGTGTCGGTATCGCTCGGTTTGTTATTCATGGAGTAAGTTGTCTGGACTGGCAGCCCTGATCGAACCAATCTGTATTGGCGATCAACTGCATAAATGTGGGGGAAAAGTCGCGGACAACCAGCCGGATTTCGCTGGATCTGATCGAACAGCGGCTTCGTTGTTTGCTCGTATCTCTTTCTATATCAACCCCAACTGTTTTAACCACTTCGGTGTTTTTTTAAACAGCGTCTCCAAGCAAACTGCTTGGCTGCAAAAAAATTCCGCTTAAAGCCGCAGGGTCAGACAAATATGGAAAAATCAGACAAATTCCTCAGCTTTTAAAATGATTACAGATAGGTAAGAGAAACCACTAATAATTATCATCGATCTTCGTTTGAATGTCACCTACGCGAGATTTCTGAAACTAATCAACGCCGGGTTTTGTCTTAAAGACGGCCCAACCCCCGCACCGAATGACGCCCATTCAGCAAAACTACCTCAAATCTATGAATCACTTGTCTAGGATCTCAAAAATGAAATTGATACCCGTAACTTCACTCGCGTTTTTGATCTCAATCTTCAGTTGCGGACTCCTGGCCTCTCCGACTCCATTCGCAGTTGAACCTCTCGAAGATGAATACATCAAAGTCGAAGTCCGTGGCAAATTGAATAATGAGATCATGGCAATTGGCGGTGAAACCACAGGGGTCATCATTACAGCGAATGGTGTCACCTAGGAACTCGACTTTTCAAACTCGCCTGATTCCCGAAAGAAATCAAAACCGTTGAACGGTAAAGTGGTTGTCGTCAGGGGAAAACTTACAATGAAACGCGGAGTAGAGATCCGCCAACGATGGATCGTGAAAGTCGACTCAATCGAAGCAGGCACTGCTGGTCAGCCAGACCTGTCAACACTCGACATTAAGAGCGACGACGTCAAGAATCACCTGCGCACCGGAGTCCCTTGCATTGAACGTCAAGCGGCAACTCTGGCCGTGAAGACAGTTGGGTCGATCTGAATGTCCGCTGAATCCATCACAAACAATGGTTTCTGCCCAACGAACGATGCCCATTCAGTGTAAGTGCTCGGTGGACCAACCATAAAATCGGCCTCAGCCAGGGAGTACATGTCCTCCACCAAATGCCCTTGACCAGTCGTCACATTCAAGCCTTCGAAATCGGCCTGATTGAATTTGCCATTGGTACATAGCAGAAACTTAATCCTCTGAGTAGGAAATTGCTCCACAATTCTGTGCATCAATGCGGCGTACTGACTACTGGAATAGAAGAACTTGCCATCTTGCCAGAATTTGTAGTCACCCTGCCTCATGTGAATACCAACAACGAGGTCTGTATCACGACGCAGCTCACCAGCAAGCTTGTCGACGATTCGACGATGCTTCTCTCGGATTTGAAAATGCTGTCGAATTTCATCACTATATTTTTCTAGCAGAACTGATGAACGATACTGCCAACCACTGATGAGCGTGGATCTACCACCACGCACCGCATCAGCAAATTCAGCCCCTGCCAGATCACACGTATCACCATCCTGCAACCGCATTAGGTGACAGGGTAATTTCCGCAGATGGGCAGCCCAAAGACTTTTCTCAAGACGCTCCACGAACTTTTCCAATAAACGACGCTGCCGATAACTGGGTGTTCGCAAGGAATTCGAGCAACTCGGAAATCGGCACCAAATGTCATTCGCCGTACCCTGAAATAGGTGGGCGTACTCCGCAAACGACGGGTTTGCAAACCCGACCCCAAACTCCCTTGAAGCAGCCATTAA
>Ga0315320_10000877_pt1 | contig 24789 bp, 22 predicted proteins | sample M140m21515metaG_FD_203458 | JGI IMG/M metagenome (GOLD analysis project Ga0315320, IMG submission 203458) | Ammonia-oxidizing marine archaeal communities from Monterey Bay, California, United States - M1 40m 21515 | ecosystem: Environmental > Aquatic > Marine > Coastal | place: USA: California... | reverse complement strand
GAGGCCCTTACTGACGTATTACGTCTGTCAAAAGGTATGACTTATAAGGCAGCTTGCGCTGGGCTTAATTTAGGTGGCGGCAAGTCAGTGATTATTGGCGATCCGTCAATGAAGTCTCAGGCATTCTTCGAAGCGATGGGCGATTTCGTCGAGTCATTCGGTGGCTCTTACATTACTGCCGAAGACGTCAACACCAAGGTCGAAGACATGGGCATTATGGCCACTCGCTCTAATTACGTTGTGGGTTTGGCTGGAAAGTCTGGCAACCCGTCACCGAAAACAGCTTGGGGTACATTCTTAGGGCTGAAGGCGACCCTTGAAGATGTTTACGGTAGCGACTCTTGCGAAGGTAAAACTTTTGCCATTGAAGGCGCGGGCTCCGTGGGCTCTATTTATGCCGATTTCATTGCCAAGGATGGCGGCAAGATTCTCGTCGCAGATATCTTTGACGAATCTGCACAACGCGTGGCTGCTGCAACCGGCGGCACCGTCGTAAGCCCTGACGAAATCCGTAGCGTCGAATGTGATGTTTATGCGCCATGTGCGCTTGGCGGCTCTATTAACGACGACACCATCCCTCTCTTTAAGTGTAAGGCGATTGTTGGTGCGGCTAATAATCAGCTGCTCGAAGAGCACCATGGCGAGATATTACGCGATTTGGGTATTCGCTATGCACCAGATTACGTAGTTAACGCTGCTGGCTTGATTAATGTTTACGACGAAATGGCCGAGGGCGGATACAACGAGGCGCGTGCATTAGAGAACATGAATAGTATTCGTGCGAACATGCACAAGATTTTCGCAATCTCCAATGAAGAGGGCATTAGTACTTCTGCTGCTGCCGATCGTTTTGCTGAGCGCCGAATTGATTCGGCTATGGCTTCGCGGTAATTATTCGCGTTAGATAAAACGAATAAAGACTCGACCTGATTTTGTTCAGGTCGAGTCTTCTGCGTTTGTGGGCGGAAGCGTGAAGCCAGTCAAGCAAGAACTACCTTGTGATAACCTCGACACCACTCTCACTAATAATCATCGTATGCTCACACTGAGAAACGCGTACGCTAGGATCAGGGTCAACCAACGGCGGGAAGCTCATGGCGCAACCCGTGCGCTGCAGCCTTAGCAGGCTACCTTCAATCGCTTCACTCTCAATGCCCTTAAAGTAATGGCGCGCAAACGGTAGTCCATTCATCTTTTCAATGACATTCCATACCCGTTCGTCGATACCCTTGAACTTGCGTGGCTCTTTGACCATCATGAAGATTTCAGATTTCCCCTCTTCATGGACAGTGCCCTTGCCATCTGTAGCGAACGGTTCAATCGCAATCACCATGCCCGGTTCGAGCACCGCTTTGTTCCAGCGATCAGGGCACGCTGGAATAGACGGCGCACAATGCACGGTCCAACGATTGACTCCGTGGCCTGTTAAGTTATAGACAGGCTTGAAGCCCTTTGCCTCAATTGACTTTTCAATTTCGCGCGATAGATCATTTACTTTAACGCCTGGGCCGGCGCCTTCAATCGCCGCCGCCAAGGCATCTATCGAGGCCTGCACCATGTCTTGATAAAAAGGTTTTTCACCTAAATAGACACTCATCGCATTGTCAGCGATATAGCCATCGACTTCTACGCCAATATCCACCTTTACCACGTCTTCAGCGGCATAAACAGTCTGGTCGCCCGGCGCAGGGCAATAGTGTGCTGCAATGTGGTTGCGGCTAGTTTGCGCCGGGAAGGCAATTCCGGCTCCCTTAGACAGGATGTAGTCTTCAGCAGCAGCCATCACGTCGGCCAGCTTGGCGCCAGGTTTAACCATCGAAGCGGCTAATAGCTTGGCATCACGGGCGATTTCGCCTGCTTTACGGTAGCAATCTAAGGTGTGAGCATCCATCATCAGCCGAATATTATATAAAATCCGCTAAAGCTCTTTAGTTTTCATCCGAGCAAGTCCGATATATCAGAGAACCCAATTCACATCATGCTTAGAATCTCAAACGGACAAACAATCGCAAACTACCAGGTCGAGGCCTTCCTCGGACGTGGTGCTTTCACGCAAGTATTCCTCGTCAGCGACGCACAGGGCAACCACTGGGCAATGAAGCTCGGCGATGACAGCGGCGGCGGCAAAAACCTACCACGCTTCGGCGAGGTCACCGTGACACGAGATCCGCGTGCTGTTAGCCCAGACGAGACTCCGGCGGAGGCCATGTTCATCGATCCCAAGGATGGGGCGACAGCTGAAATCCTTGACGCTGCAGAAGTAGATGAACTCTTGCGCGAAGAAGCACGCTTACTAGAACTTGCGGACGGCTTCGGCACTCCAACACTTAAAGAGGTTGTCGAAATTAACGGTCGCCCTGCTTTGGTAATGCAACACATTACCGGCCTAACTTTGCGCGAGCGTATTCGCAGCATGGAAGGCGTTAAGTTGACTTGGATGAGCGAAGTGTGCAAAATCGTTTTGGCTTTGCAAAGTAAAGGTTGGGACTGTCACGGCGACCTCAAGCCAGAGAATATATTGATTTCAGATGACGGCGCGGTGTACATCATCGACCCAGTCGCGAAATCAACACGTAAGGATCGCATCGTTACCACTCCATGGTACAACCCGTTTTTGTTATGGAGTAGCAAAGGCGACTCTCAAGCAGTGGCCATTATGCTTTACGAATTGTTGATAGGCGGTTTGCCTTTCGATTGTGTGCCCTGGAAATTCGCGGGCACCGATCTCAGTATTCAAGATGCCGACGAAGTCGAAATGAGCCGCTCAATGTTTTTGAGCTACCCACCCATGCGCGGCATTAACGTGCTAACACCTCGCCATATCGAGTCCATCTTTCACCGTGCCATGTGCGATGAAAATTACGGTCTGGCGGACCTAAGTGCCGAATTAGAAAATTTTCTAATAAAACACTAATAGTCTCCTTTTTCCATGTTTCTTCTAACCTCTGCCTTAACCGGTAGGGGTTTTTTTATGGGCGCCACGCCTTCATCGCACAGCGCCACCTTTCATGTGCTGATAGCCGTGGCGGTCGTCTAAAGATATCATTCTGTGGATTACGCACGCGGCGCAAAATCATTTGTGCACGTAGTGCTGCTGCAAGCAAGCCACGGCGCAATCGTGCTCCCACTTTGTCGCAGGCGGGTAATCCTTCTTCGATTAGCGCCAGCGCCCAATCGCATTGTGTCGCTAGGAACTGATCGACCTTGGGTGTACGCACCATATTAAATAAATCTTCTTCTCTGAGGTTGGCCTGTTGCAAAGCGCTCTGCGGGAAATAAAGTTTACCTGCGGCGAGGTGCTGTGGTAAATCAATCAACAGCTTGGTGATGACCAAGCCCAAGCCCAACCGTTCGGCAGCCGGCAAGGCCTCGGCGTCGCGGCGTTCCGCGAGCGACAAAGTACAGCACGCTATTATCGAAACGCGTGGATGCAGAAAGGCCAAGAGCTCACCGCGGTTGATGGGGCGCTCCGGGAGCTGTTCTGGAAAGTACTTTAAAATCTTGCGTAAATCAGCATGCGGTATTTCACCTGAAGTAGTCGATGCCCACAATGCCAGGAGCAACGGCCCATCAGGCCGTCCGCGCAGCATCTGTTCGAAGGAGTCGTGGAACTCAGCGGTGGGGCTATTGGCCGGTCCCAGGGCGACGGCAATAATAGGGTCGAGGGCGCGCAACAAACCGCGGGGCATCAAAATTGGCCCAGGGTAGAGGTCACCACATACAATTTTTGCTTGTTCTGAGGCGAAACGTCTTGAATGTCGGAAGTCCATCGGTAATGATTTGGGTTGAAGGCCGTGAACACCACCCCTCCCAACTCTGATTCTAATGTCTCCAGCTCTCAATCAACAGAGCCGGCTGAAGCAACTCTTGCTACGCACGATATTAAAAACTTGTTGGGTACCGTCATCGGTCACGCCGATTTACAGTTGCTGCACCTTGCCGGCGAGCAGCCAGCACCGATTCACCAGCTCGAAACCTCGCTAGAGTCGATTCGACTGTCAGCGTCCCATGCCATCACTTTGTGCGAGGAGATGCTCGCGCTTGCGGATGGGCGCCCTCCAGTGCTGGTACCGCTGTCGATCAATGAGGCCGTCTGCGAAGCCGCTGAAATATTCTCTGCGCGCGTGGCCTTCGCCATTGAGGTCGAAATCGAAGGTAATGATGCATTAGAGGTGAATGCTAATCGCACTGATTTGCAACGGGCTCTGCTTAATTTGATGTGGAACGCCTTTGAGGCGATGGATGGTAGAGATGACCCTCATTTGATGATTCGCTGGGGGGGAACTTCCGATGGCCCGTGGATCGAAGTGGTAGATAATGGGCCTGGTCTGCCAGAGGGCCACCTTTCGGATCTGACAGAACCTTTTAAGTCATCGAAAGGCGATGAAGGTAAGGTTCGCGGCCTTGGCTTGCATTCGGTGGCGCGTGTGATGCGGCGCTGCAATGGTCGGCTTTTAGGGTTCAATAGAAAAAGCGGAACGGGTGCTATATTGCGCATGGAGTTCGTTCTTGCGCGAGAGATAGCGGTAGAATATTGCACACGCAATTCGCGTGACGCCACGGACAAAAATTCACAGCAAGATGGCATCTACACAAGAAATCCCACTGCAACAGGTTGATGACGTTGTAATTCGCTTCGCCGGAGATTCTGGCGATGGTATGCAACTCACTGGTAATCAATTCACGAACACTTCTGCGTTGTTGGGTAACGATATCGCAACATTTCCTGACTACCCGGCCGAAATTCGCGCTCCCATCGGTACGCTTTCCGGAGTATCTGGTTTTCAAGTGCGCTTTTCATCGGACGATATTCACACTCCTGGTGATCAGCCAGATGTACTGGTTGCAATGAATCCCGCGGCGCTAAAAGTTAATTTAGCTGACCTTAAAGAGGGTGGTACTTTGATTGTTAACACCGGCAACTTCGGTGCGCGTGATTTAGCTAAGGCCCATTACGATTCGAACCCTCTCGACGACGAGACTCTTAAAGACAAATATAACTATATTGCGATTGACTTGAATCAGTCGACGCTCGATGCTGTAGCGGATTGTGGCTTGACGAATAAGCAGGCCCTGCGTAGTAAAAACTTGTTGGCCTTGGGCATGCTTTATTATGCTTATGCGCGTCCGTTTGAGACGACTGAGAAATGGCTCGAAGCTAAGTTCGCTAACAAGCCAGAAGTTCTTGACGCTAACCTCAAAGCGTTGCATGCTGGTGCATTAATCGCTGAAAACTCCGAGTTTTTCGGAGTGAAGTACGAGGTGGGCTCCGCTCCACTCACTCCAGGTAAATACCGCAACATGGGCGGCAATGCCGCATTGGCCATGGGCTTAGTGGCTGGCGTAAAGTTGGCCGGCTTAAAGCTGTTTTACGGCTCTTATCCCATTACTCCGGCATCCGATGTATTGCATGCTTTGGCCGGTTATAAAAATTATGGTGTAACGACCTTTCAGGGCGAAGATGAAATTGCTGCGGTATGTTCGGCAATTGGTGCGAGCTGGGCTGGCACGCTTGGCGCAACCGGTACTTCCGGTCCGGGTCTTGCATTGAAAGGCGAGGCACTTGGCCTTTCTGTAATGATTGAGCAGCCACTTATCGTGGTCGACGTACAACGCGCGGGGCCGTCCACGGGTATGCCAACCAAGACTGAACAGGCTGACTTGAACCAAGCTATTTTCGGTCGTAACGGCGAAACGCCATTACCAGTGGTGTCTTGCTCTTCACCAGGCGATTGTTTTGAGGCCGCGATTGAAGCAGTACGTATTGCAGTAACCTACATGACACCAGTGATTTTGTTGTCCGATGGCTATATCGGCAACGGTGCCGAACCGTTCTTGGTACCTGATGCTTCTAGCTTACCTAAAATTCCTCACCAATTTTCTCAAGAGGGGGACACACGCCAACCCTTCGAGCGCGACCCTGAAACCTTAGCCCGTCCATGGATTAAACCAGGTACGCCTGGCCTTGAGCATCGTGTGGGTGGTCTTGAGAAAGAAGAGAATTCCGGCAACGTCTCGTACGATGCGGAAAACCACGAGCGTATGACTTTGTTGCGCGAGCAAAAAGTAAATGGTGTCGCAAAAAGTTACGCGCCGCTTAAAATATTCGGAGAAGATCACGGCGATGTCTTGGTGCTTGGTTGGGGGTCTACTTACGGCGCCATTCGTGGTGCTGTTGAGCGTTGCCATGCCGATGGTCAAAGCATTTCGCAGGTGCACTTACGCAATATGTGGCCGCTACCTCTCGACCTTCAAGATATTATGAAGAAGTTTGACAAGATCGTCATTCCCGAACTCAACCGCGGGCAACTCAACCGCATTATCCGTGCCGAATACTTGGTCGACACCATCTCGTTGCCAAAGATTCAAGGTAAGCCATATGGCGGAGCTGAATTGTTTGGCCTCTTCCAAGACATCCTCAACGATTAATTAATCATGTCAACAGTAACTGAATATAAGAAAAAGGACTTCGTCTCGGATCAAGAAGTGCGTTGGTGCCCCGGATGTGGTGACTATGCCATTCTTGCCAGTGTGCAACAAGTTTTTGCTGGGCTTGGTGTTGCGAAAGAGAATTTCGCGGTCATTTCTGGCATCGGTTGTTCAAGCCGGTTCCCGTACTACATGAATACTTATGGTTTTCATACCATTCATGGTCGTGCGCCAGCTGTTGCTTCCGGAGTAAAAATTGCTAATCCCGAACTCGATGTCTGGGTGATCACTGGCGACGGAGATGCTTTGTCGATTGGCGGTAATCATTTGATTCACGCGATGCGCCGCAACTTAAACATCAAGGTTTTGCTGTTTAACAACCGCATTTACGGTTTAACAAAAGGGCAGTATTCGCCGACTACTTCGCCGGGTAAGGTCACGGGATCATCGCCATACGGTTCGCTTGACCAGCCATTCAACCCGATTGCCGTTGCGCTCGGTGCCAATGCGTCCTTTGTAGCGCGCACCGCCGACACTCAGCCTAAGCATATGAAAGAAATATTTGCTGCGGCTCACGCGCATAAGGGCTTTGCTTTTGTTGAGATCTTACAGAACTGTGTTATTTTCAATGACAAGGTGTTTGACCATATCGTTGAACGTTCCATCCGGGACGACCGTCAAGTCGATTTGCGTGACGGCCAGCCGATGGTTTATGGTAAAGAGCTCGATAAGGGTGTACGCTTTTCTGGCAATAGCCTCGAAGTATGTAAAGCCTCTGAAGCTTCTAGCTGGAATGCCAGCGAAGCGACTAGTGCAGATGCGATGCGTATTTGCCAAGGAAGCGAGCTCGAGGATATTCCGGTGCCGATGGGTATTTTTAAAGCTATCGAGCGCCCGGTCCTCGAAGAGGATATTCACAAGCAGGTTGCGGCAGCCACCGAAAACCTTGGTGAAGGTACTCTCGAATCGCTGTTAGATTCCGGCGAGACGTGGAACATCGACTAGTCGCTGCGGCAGCAAATCATTAGCGCTTGGATGTGTGCATTTTTTGTCACACATCCAGGCGCTTAGTATTTGGCCGACTGAGTAAGCGGTAGTCATGCCGTGGCCGGCTAAGCCGGTCGCCCAGAACAGATTGTCTTTATGCGGGTCAGGCCCAACTATAGAATTGTGGTCAGGGCTGAAAGTACGTAACCCAGACCAAAGGTGCTTGGGTTGAATATCGCTGAGTCCGGGTAGCCAATGGTCCGTTTTAGTGGCTATGTATTCGATAATGTTAGGGTCGATGTTTTCGCCGTAACGCGGGTCCACTAATTCGTGATCGCAAGCCGAGATTAGCAAGCCACCGCTTTCCGGGCGGAAGTAAAACTCGTTATCGCCCGTGCACCAGACTACGGGCAGCTGCTGACCAATATGCTCGAGAGGTCCGCTGACCATTAAGTGCCTGCGGCTCGGGCTAAATGGCTGGTTAAGCCCAGTGTTGCTGCAAAGGTGATTCGCCCATCCACCATTCGCAACGACGACTTGTTGCGCGTTAATGATTTCATCGCCGCAGCGCACACCACACGCGCCGTCATTGTTGTAAATAATTTCATCGACTTTACAATGAGTGCGCACCGTCTGCTCTTTTAGAAAGGCCTGTAATAAACCGTGAATGTCAAGAGTGCCTTCATCGGCGAAATGCCAGACATCAACATCAGCATCGAGAAAATCGGGGTAGTGTGCACGAATTTCAGCTACACAACTATTGGCTGCGGACGGCATCCTGTTTTGCGCATTACTGTGCTTGTCGGCGGTGACAAATAAACCGACGGTATCGATGAGTGGTTGTTCGGCAAATGAGGCGGGGGCGCTGCGGTAAAACTCGGCAGATTCTCTCGCCATGCGCTGCAGCGCCGGTTGCTCGATGGCGGTGCGTAAAATGGCGGCGTTGCGAGAAGTGGAGTGCATGCCCGCCTGTGCACCTTGCTCGAGAATCAAGATGTCGCTCACGCCGGCCTGGCGCAATGCCCAAGCGGTGGATGCGCCCGCGATTCCGGCGCCGATGATAATTACTTGATGTGCACTCATTACTGTGAATGGCTTATATTTTACCGTGGCGCTGTTAGAATTGCCGCCAACATGGAAGCAACAGACCGTAGATTACTTCAACTTGGGCATAGCCCAGATCCCGATGACGCCTTTATGCATTATGCGTTGGCTGCTGACAAGCTCGATGTGGGCGAACTCGAGTTCGAGCATAAACTCGAAGACATCGAAACGCTCAACAAGCGCGCAGTGCACGGTGAATATGAAATCACAGCGGTTTCTATTCACGGATACGCTTTTGTCGCCGACAAATACTGCTTGCTTAACCATGGTGCATCGATGGGTGAAGGCTATGGCCCGCGCATTGTTGCCCGTGAAGAAATGAAAATCGAGGATTTGCAAAAGGGTAAAGGTAAGCGCATCGCAATACCTGGCGAGTGGACATCCGCGCACTTGGCCACGCAAATGTACATCGGCGAATACGATTACGGTTTGGTCGAGTTTGATCAAATCCCTGATGCTGTTGAAAGAGGAGACTACGATGCCGGCGTGTTGATTCACGAAGGGCAACTTACTTTTCAAGATCAAGGCTTGGTGTTGTTACGCGACTTGGGTGAATGGTGGCAAACCGAAAACGATGGCTTGCCGTTACCTCTTGGTGGTAACACTGTGCGCCGCGACTTGGGTGATTTAATACCGCGCGTTTCGCAGTTGCTTCAAGATAGCATTCGTTATGGTCTCGAAAATCGCGTCGAAGCCGTCAAATACGCACTGCAGTGGGGCCGTGACTTGAGCGTTGAACAAGCCGACGAATTTATCGGCATGTACGTTAACGAGCGTACCTTAGATTATGGCGACGACGGTCGCCTGGCAGTAAAACTGTTTTTAGAGAAAGCGCACAAGATGGGAATTATCCCAGAAATGCCACCGCTTGACTTTCAGCGCTAGTCCGTAAGCTCAGCTTTGGCTGCTATTAAGTTCGCCTTGACGGCTTTATCGTCAGGGCGCAACGCAAGCGCTGTCGTGTAGTCCGCAATGGCGCCACTGATGTCACCGCTAAGTTGCTTGACATAGCCACGTCCTGAATAAGCCTCAAAGAAATAGGGACCTTCTTTGGCAGCAAGATCGAAATACTCTAGGGCTAGTTCAAGCCGCTGCATCGTGACGTAGCCACGCGCCATTTGCACGTAAATATATCCGACCTGAAACTCGCGCGCTGTTTCGGGCATTTCATTTTTGGTGAATGCGTATTCAAGTGCCAACAAACTCGGCGCAGGCACCTGAGTCAGCCAGCGTCCACCAAATGGGACCGAGGCCTCTAGCCGTTGGGTGTCATTCATCTTTAGCAATTCAAAATCTTTGATAATGACTTCAATGTCAACCGCGCCTAAGTAAAACGCTACCAAATTTCCACGCGCATCAACCAAGAATGAGGATGGTGTCGGCAAGGCAATATCGCGTTTTGTTAAAGTCCTCTGAATAATGTCGAGCACGTTAATGCACTGCGCTGAAGCTTGCGCGTGCGGAGCCGACCAATGGGCTGGCTTTTGGTTTGAAGTGACATTTAAAGCAACCGGAATGACATTAGCTTCTAGAAAACGCGCTTTGTCTTCGGTGATCGCCGCTAGCTCTACGATGCAAGGCGCACATGTTTCTGACCATAGGTTAATAAACAAGGCCTTTGATGTATCACCTGCCATGGCTGCAGTAGTGCCCGTGCCGAACAGCGTCGCTTCCTCATTGCCAGGAGCATTTATCTTAAGCTGTGGCATCGGTATTGGATTAGGCAGCACAATACGCGAGAAAGGTATCACTGGTGATAGGGCGTCTCCGACTCTTTCGCTCTCATTCGATGCCGCTGTTGATTGATGTACTGCAACATCTGTTGCGCCTTGGGTGATGACATAGCGTTGACCCTTGCGGATGTCATCGTAATGGTCCACTTTACCATTCGGCCATTTAACAATTACCTGTGACACATCCTTGTCGCTCAATCCGAAATGTAACCAGGACGATGCTTGCGCCAGGTAACCACTGCCAGCACGTCGTGTCTGTGCCAACACGGTTTGCTGCTCGTCATCAAGGTGAACTTCAACGCGAGCGCCGATTGCGTCAGGGTTTACGGCACCTACAAGTTTTAGCTGAACAAAGCTATTGCTCGTTTGAGCTTGGTTACGCATCACGCGCAATCTTGGCGCGGTGCGATTAGTAATGAGCAAATCTAGATTGCCGTCAAGGTCTAAGTCGTGAGCAACAGCACTACGTCCGTCATCTTCGAAGTTTAAACCACTGACTGCTGAGCCATCGGCGAATTTGCCATTACCCAAATTAATGAACATGCAGTTGGCTTCGTTGCCGCTCCAGGATTTCCCTTGGCTGATTAGCTTATTGATTGCGCGCCAACCATCCTTGTAGTCAGAATCATTTGTTTCGGTTTCTGGTGAGAGCGACACGACCTGCCGCCAGAAAAAACTTCACAAGTCGTCACCATCCGCGTCGTCATTGTCGTTGGTGGTAAAACCATTTGGCACAAAAAGGTCAAGCTGGGAGTCGTTGTTGTAATCAAAGAAAATCGAGCCCCAAGCCCAGCGACCCATATTGGTATTGCTGGTTTGCGATACATCTTGAAAGGTACCGTCTCCCATGTTTTTGAATAGAGTGTTACCTCCGGCATGCCGTTGCATTTTCCGGCGCGTATCTTCGCTAGCCTCAGTCATGAAATTACGCTGATAAGTAATGCGCTGACCAGCGCTAGAATACATATTACTAACATAGAGGTCGATATAGCCGTCGTTGTCGTAGTCGCCCCAGCTTACTGCCATGCCCGCAGAGATGTCCTCAACACCAGCGCTTGCTGCTACATCAGTAAAACTGCCCTTGTCGTTACGGAACAGATTGTTACGTCCGTAGTCGTTAGCGACATATAAATCTTGATCGCCATCGTTGTCGTAATCTTCGAAGGACGCAGCAAAACTGAAGCGTTTATTATTCTGATCGAGCCCGACTTCGCTGGTAACGTCTTCGAATTGTAATTCACCGCGGTTGCGTAGCATGATATTCTCAAGACCATTATTGGCGTCGTGGTAAGGCTGTGGAACGGCTTGGTTCTCGTATGGGTTTAGGTAGCGACAAGCGTACAAATCGACCAAGCCATCGTTGTCATAGTCCGCAGCGGCGAGCGAAGTTGCTTCTGGCGCATCAATCATGCTGACAACATGGAATGCGCCGTGCCCGTCATTCGCGAATAGTGCGACTAACCCTGGGAATGTAGTTGCTAAATCCAAATCTCCGTCATTGTCGAAATCGACGAATAAAGCGCTGCGAGAGGACTCTAAGAAGTCGAGTTGCGACTTGACCGAGTGATCTTCAAATACTCCTAGGGTAACTTGCGTTAGTAAGGTGTTGGGCAAGCCGGTGGGTTGCGGCAAATAAATATCGTCAAGGCCATCGTTGTTGACGTCAGCCAGCGAGATGCCTTGATGCGATTTTGTGGATAGACCTAAGGTTGCAGAGATATGCTTTTGCCAGTAGTTTAGACTTGGAGCCAGCATATTGTCGTAATTCACAAACTTCAAACTGTTCTTCGAAACATCTTTAAAGAGCGCTTCGGGACTTGTGAGTTGTTCGCAGTCGAGCACGTCCACAGCATGAATAGCTAATGAAGGAGCAGCGGTGAAAGTAACTAGTAAGTTTGCATTTTGTTGCAAATGCCCCTCGCCATTTTCAGTGTGGCTAAGCATGATTACCTTTGTTGCATAACCCGTTTCGGTTTTTGTCACACCTACTATTTTATATTTAGTATGCCACGCGCTATCGCTAAAGTAAAACTTTGCCGTCGCCAAGTCGGCGCGCTTAACAATTACATGGCCATCACTAAAAGCGATTTTAAATTTTGCGTCGATAGTGCCGCTGCCACGATCTTTTAAGATAGTGGCAGCCTGCTTAGATATATTCTCAAATTGCTCCATACCTGATTGCGGCTGGCTAGTAGCGCAAGCAATAATCGCAATGAGGCATGGAGCAAGGATCATCAATCGAGGTTAAGCCAAATGGACTTGCTCTCAGTATAAGTATCTAAAGCATGGGTGCCAAGCTCGCGTCCGTAGCCTGATTCGCCGAAGCCACCGAAGGACATGCTTGGATCATACATGTTATAGGTGTTTACCCAAACCGTGCCCGCACGTAATTGCTTAGCAAAATTCAGAGCACGGCCAATGTCACGCGTGAAAACACCAGCTGCTAAGCCATAGCGTGTGTTATGCGCAATTTCTAAAGCATGTGCTTCATCGTCGAACGGAATAACTGCAACCACCGGGCCAAACACCTCTTCTTGTGCCAAGGCAGAATCAGGATCGACATCGGCAAACACAGTCGCTTCAATGTAATAACCTTTGCCACCGCCAACTTCATCACGTAATGAATTGCCGCCCGCCACTAAACGTGCGCCATCTGATTTCGCTTGCTCGATAGCCGCCAAAACTTTTTCGTATTGTGCTGCGTTACATACCGGCCCCATGCGCGTACCTTCCGCTGTAGGATGCCCGACAGTTGTCTTGCCAGCCATCGCTGCCAATCCTTCAACGAAGGCGTCGTAGATTTCACGCTGCACCAGCACGCGTGAACCCGCTGCGCAGACCTCGCCTTTGTTGTAAAAAATACCCGATGCCGCACCGCGCACCGCAGCTTTTAGATTAGCGTCGGCGAAAATGATGTTGGGTGATTTGCCCCCAAGTTCGAGAGTGACTCTCTTGAGGCTATCCGCACATTCGTGCTGAATGAGTTTGCCGACCCGTGTGCTGCCTGTGAACGAGATCTTATCCACGTCAGGATGCTTGACCAATGCCATGCCAACTTCAGGGCCAGTGCCGGTAACGACGTTTAAAACCCCATCAGGCAGCCCAGCTTCACTGCCAAGTTGCGCCAGCCACAAAGACGTGTGAGAGGTAAACTCGCTCGGCTTCAGCACTACGGTATTGCCGCAGGCTAGAGCAGGAGCGATCTTCCAGGCGGCCATCAGCAGCGGGAAGTTCCATGGGGTAATAAAAGCACACACGCCAACTGGAATGCGCATATTTAGGCCCATATTGTTGCCCGGTAAATCAATCACCTCGCCATTCATTTTTGTGACCCAGCCCGCGTAATAACGGAAAATCTCGGAAACGATAGGTATTTCTATCTTGGTGGTATCAAATGTGGTTTTTCCAGCATCTAAAATCTCGCAATCTGCCAATTTGGCGCGATTCTCGTCAATCAACTCGGCGAAGCGCCAAAGTATCTTTGCGCGTTTCGCTGGAACCATATTTACCCATTTAGGGTTAGAAAAGGCTTGGCTCGCTGCCGAAACGGCAGAATTTACATCCTTTTCGTCGCCAGCAGGTATTTGCGCAAAAACATCCTCATTCGCCGGGTTTATGCAGTCTATTAGGCTTTCAGAGCACGATGACGTCCAGTTTCCGTTGATGAAATGCTGGACAGGAGGTAAGGAATCGGTTGAGATCAAAATTATTAGGAGAAAGAGGGCTAGTTAGGTTATATGATAGCCGATTGTAGGGGCAGATAGACAAATTGTTGAGATGACTGACGATTCCTTAGAAAACACTAAGTTGAATGTAGCTGTATTGGTCGGAGAAGACTTTTTCCGCAAACGCACATTCGACGCAATTAGCGCATTGGCCATAAAGCCAATGGTGTTTGAACTTTCAGATACGCTCCTCGACGAACTGGTTGCCGCACAACCTATTGGTATTGTGGTAGACCTAGAAGATGAGAACTTTAGTGGCTTATCCGTGCTGGCAGCAATTCGCGCTACGCCTGAGTTGGTAGACGTGCCCTACATTGCATATTGCGCTTTTGATCGCGAGGATATCATCGTAAGCGCCAAGGCACTTGGCATAACTCACGTCATACGCTCAGTTTATGCGGCCGACCTCGTCAAATTGATTAGAGATTTTTTGCCTGATATTGACGAAGATACCGCGGTCTGAACGGCCACTTGCGCAAATCAGGTTTTTTTGTTAAAATAAACGACCGTAGAAGGCATTCTTCGTGCTTTTTATACTCAAAACAAAGAATAACTGATGGTTAAACTCTACATTAAACCAAGCTGCAAAGTTTGTCAGAAAGCTACCAAGTACCTCAAGAAGAAGAAAATAGACTTCGAAGAGCTCGATATTTTGGTCAGCCCACCCGCGAAAAAGCTGCTCGAAAAAGCAGTAGATGCTAACGATCCAAAGTCTGCATTCAACGCTAAGTCTAAAGGCTACAAAGAGCATGGCATTGCCGAGGCTACTTTCAACACTAAGAAAGAAGTTGTTGATTTGCTTCGCTCAAACCCAGATATGATTCGTCGCCCACTCTTGGCGCGTAACGAAAAAGCAATCTTAGGTTTCGATGAAGCTGATTACGCAACATTCTTGCGTTAGGCTTAAAAAACTTAATCAACCGACCGCGTTCTGCGCGGTCGGTTTTTTTTACACTATCTAGATGTCATCAGAGCGACTCACCTCGAAGATACGCATGCAGTCCGGGCATCCGCAGCTGCGTGTTGATGACCATATCGCTATCGAAGAACCGTTAGCCATCAAGGTAAACGGTACTCACTTCGCAACATTGATGCGAACTCCTGGCCGGGAGAATGACTTAGCCGCTGGTTTTTTAGCTGCCGAGGCGGTGATTGATGGCGTAGATGAAATCGCTGCCTTCAAAAAATGCGACACCGAGAACACGGTTAATCTTGCACTGGCCGATGGCTGCGATTTTGATTTATCCAAGCGCCGTGCAACAGTGACGGGTTCATCTTGTGGAGTATGCGGCTCGCGCTCAATTGACGAACTGCAAAAAGAACTCCATTCAAAGTCGGTGCCGGCCATTGATGGAATTGAGGTCAATGAGTTATTGGCAGCCATGCAACAAATGCGCCAGCAGCAAACATTATTCGCCGCAACGGCCGCCACCCATGCCGTCGCTTTGTACGACATTAGTACTAAGAAAATAATAGATATCGCCGAGGATGTTGGCCGCCACAATGCTGCTGATAAAGTGATAGGACAGCAACTGCTCCTGGACAATTACCCTATAAGTCAGCCACTTGTTTTACTGCTTAGCGGCAGGGTTTCCTTCGATATGATTCAGAAAACAGCCCGCGCAAACATAAGCGCTATTTGTGCTGTTGGCATGCCCACTAGCCTGGCAATAGAAAGCGCCCAAGCAGTAGGCATTAAGCTCTATGCTTGGGCGCGTGAAGACAGCGTGTGTCTATATTAGGCGACTATTTCGACACCCGCGATTTCTTCGAGGCGCCAGTCGATGCGAATTTCTTCGGCTAGGTTATAAAGTAGACCCGTGCGTTGGATTGGATTGACCAATAAACCGCCGGTAAGTGCTCGGCCATCTACGAATGACAAAATCACTTTATCGGATTTTGATGCCCTTACAAGATTGGCAAGGATGGAGCCCTCTATAGGGAGGTTTTCGTCAGGTACGCGTTGGACCATATTAGTATTCGATTGTTTCCAGCTCTGAGAGTTTGAAGTCGAGAGCGTATTCGCGATCGACGTCAATGAGTCGACCTTTCTCTTGTCTCTCGAAGAAAGTGATGGCGCCGAGTTCGCGGCGTCCGTCTTTAAAAACTAGGCGTACTTGAGGGAGGGTAGTACCAGATTTGATGAGATTGACCAACTCTTCGCGGGTTGGCAAGTCATTGAGATTTACGGGTTTGACCATAGGGGTATTATGTTTTGCGGGCTCTTAGGAAGTTTGGAGTTCGAGAACACCAGACGTTAACAAAAAAGAAGACCAAGTCTCAAAGGGAGACTCGGGCGAAGACGCGAGGGAACGTAAATCGGGCAGCGCTTGAAATTCGCCAGCCATAGCATCAGTTTCGCGAATCGAAACATCAACCTGTGAAGCATCGAGGCTATATACCAGTCCGAGATGGACTGCGCCGACAGCGGAGGTGTCGTCGTTAATAATGCCTACGGGAGTCAGGAGAAGAGCAGCATCGTTAGGAAGGATGAGTTCTTCGTGTAATTCGCGGTGACAGGCATTTGCAAAAATGTCGCCAGCGCTTTGATCGCACGGATTGATGTGGCCACCAACACCGATACTCTTTTTGCCGTGCAGACGTTTTTCGCCTTGAGTCGACAAACGCGTCAGACACAAAACTTTGTCTTCTTGGCAGATAGCAACATAAGGTATAGGCTGCTTGAATTCTGGATGAGTCTCGGCATATCTGCGCTCGATAAAGAAACCCTCATCGCGTGCAGGACCGAGGAACCTCGACTCGAGCTGATCAGCTTCGAGAGCGAGAAAACCATTTGGTGTAGCCTCTGGAAAAAGAGCACTACGCGGAACGACCCAGACAAACTCCATGGCGACGATTATGAACGATTCCTGCCATTTGGCAATACTAAATACTAGATATTGTGTGTTTGTTGATAAGTTTGTCTATATAGACAACACTACATATTGTGGTGGTAAGTGAGCACTGCCTTGTAAGCCGGATTTTGTACCTCGAAAGGTGACAACCATTTATCTAGGACCTGCGTTGCCGCAGGCCTCAAACGTTCTACCCGAAGGTTCAACAGCGCGGGTCACGCCTACCCTTCCTATGCGAACTTTCTCCTGATGGGGTTTACACTGCCACGACTGTCGCCAGCCGCGCGGTGAGCTCTTACCTCACCATTTCAACCTTACCGGTCTTGCGACTTAGGCGGTTTATTTTCTGTTGCACTTTCCCTAAAGTTTCCTTTGGTGGCCGTTAGCCACCATCACACCCTGTGGAGCCCGGACTTTCCTCATGTGACTTACCGAAGTAAATCACCCGCGGTCATCCCAGCAGTACTCGCGCTTATTTTACACCAACTAGCAATGTGTCGCTAAGAATTCTCTCAAGATAACCACCGCAGCAGTCGAATCGAGGACGGCCTTCTTCTTTTTGCCCTTCAAGCCCGTCTCTCCTAAGAGCGTGTGTGCTTCTTTCGTGGTGAGCCGCTCGTCTTGGTGTTGGATATCAAAGCCTTCGGGTAAAGCCTTGCGGCAAGCGTCCATAAACAGGTGCACACTCTGCGCTTGCTCGCCTTCGCTCCCATCCGGCAAGTAGGGCATCCCAATCAACAAGCGCACAATTTGTCGTTCTTTTACATGCTCAAGAATGTCTGCAATAGTTGTTTCTAAATTTGAACTAACAATTGCGGGCAATGGCTGCGCAGTAATACCCATCGGATCACATGACGCCAACCCGGTGCGTTTAAGCCCGTAGTCGATAGCAAGCGTGCGTCCAATCACTTTTTATTACAGCAAGTCGGTGCGCTCTTCAGCTTGAAGTTGTTCCACAAACTTTTTGACTTCTTCGCTTCGATCGCGCGGGGCAATTAAAATGGCGTCTTTAGTGTGAACCACAACAATATCATCAAGGCCTAAAACAGCAATACACTGCTTTGACGAGGAGTACGCTAAAATGCCTTTTGCGTCGCGTGCAAGCAACTTGCCACCTTCGGCGAAGACCAAAGCGTTGCCGTCGTTATCGTGCTCTACTTCGTCGTACAAGGCCTTCCATGAGCCAACGTCGCTCCAGTTGTAAGGCGCAGATAAAACTTGAACACTATCCACTTTTTCCATGATACCGATGTCAACGGGCTCGGCTGGTAATGATGGATAAATGGCATCGACGGTGCTCTGGTATGCAGAGCTACCGACCGTCGCAGCAATCTTTTGCAATCCTGAATCAAGGTCGGGCATGTGCTCGGCAATAGCGTTTAGGATAGTCGAAGACTTCCACACGAAGATGCCGGAATTCCAGAGGTACTCGCCGCTTTCTAAAAACTTTTCGGCGGTCGCTAGATCTGGTTTTTCTTTGAAGGAGTCTACGTTGAAGCACTCTACGCCGTGAGGATCAGAGTGCTTGTCGGCGCGCTGAATGTAACCATAACCCGTGGCAGGGTAGTCGGGCACGATGCCGTAAGTGACAAAGTTCGCGCCAGCCTCAGCGACTTCAGCACCGGCTTGTAGGCTGCGTTGAAATTCATCGCGCGGTCCGATGACGTGGTCTGCTGGCAACACTACCATCGTTGCATTTTCGTCAGCCGTATGAATTACTGCGGCAGCTAGGCCAACACATGCGGAGGTGTTGCGTGCGCAAGGCTCAACCAAGATATTGCTATCGGGCAATTCTGGGCAGCAAGCACGAATGCCATCTACTTGAGCGGCATTGGTAACCACCCAAATGCGTTCAGCAGGAATAAGTGGGTCAAGGCGCGCGACTGTTTCTGCGAGCATTGCTTTGCCGCCCATGATGGGCAACAACTGTTTGGGTCGTGCAGTGCGACTTTCTGGCCAGAACCGGGTGCCAGAACCGCCTGCCATGATTACGGCGTGAAGCATGTGCTTATTGTACAGGAATTATTGGTGAGGTGTTCCATTCAGGTGGGTCAGGAGTTGGCACCCAAAGTGGAAATGCTGGAGGGGCAAAAGCTTCATCATCAGTTATCAACTCAATTATTTTAGACCAGCTGCGGTGACGAATTTTCAAGCCTTCAATAGGCCCATACACCTGCTGTTCAATGAAGAAGTCGAGTATGTCCTTGATTAGAGGTAAACGAGTAATCAAACTTAAGGTGCGCATCGTAATTTTCAAATTTACCATGCTGTCCATAGTCGCAGCGCCTTTGCCAATGAACTCAAAAGCAGTCCCATCTAGCGATATCCTGTCCACCGTCATCTTGCCTTTTCCGTGGAGCCTCAATTCGAGATCTCCGTTGTCAATGGCCGGTGCTGGAAGCCCCGCAACTTGCCAGATGCTTTTCAAAACAGGGACCGAGCCGAGCATCGCGTTTTCCACCGATAAGTTGACCTCGCCCTTGAAATCAATCGGTGAAGTGCTTGTGCTCTTGATGCTTATGTCACCTCCCAACCTACCGGAAAGTGCACCGCTAATATCTAGTTCATTGCGCATCTGTCCGAGGTCGATGTTCTCGAGCCCTAATTCGACTGCGTAAGGCCAGCGACTCTCTGAGAAAAAAGCGAACGAAGCCTCAGCGACCTCACCTCCGAGTAAATCTGCCTCAAGCCCGTTAACGCGGATCCCCTCTGCGTTAATGACCAGGACTCCTTTTTCGTTAACGACTCCCTCGCCATCTACTTCGGTACTGGATTCTTTTGCCGTTCGAATGTTGCGCACCTTCAGTTGCCCCAACTCGGCCTTGCCACCCGTAATGGACATCGTTGCTGAGAAATCCTTCGCTGAATCCCATGAGGCTTCGGTGATGCCGAGCACCACCTGTCCGTTCTTCAGTGGAATGCCTTCGCTAACCCGTAAATCAGATATTTCAATGCCTCCCGTGAAATCGGCATGCATGCGGCCGTTGTCATGCAGCTCAACGCTGGCGTGAAGGCTTTCAGCTTTGAGCCTCCCCTCGACATCGAGCTCTTCTAAAGTAGTCGCAAGCTTAGAACCTGCAAGTGCTTGGAGCTTAGGAGTTAATGCTATGCCACGCTGTGACTCAAGGCCAGCTTCGATATAAATGCGATCTTCAAGTCTTTTGCCATCGAGATTGTAAACCCTTAGCGTAGAATCTTTTGACGACAGTTTGAGCCAATCAGATTGTATTTGATGATGCTTTAAATTTACCAAACCATTAACGGTATAGGAATTTTCATCATTCCAATCTATATCGTCGCCCCAGGTTTGCGGCTTAGCGAATTGTTGGCTACCAAGGATTAAGTCCTTGAGCGACAATTGTTCCAGCTTCATGGTGGCATAGTTGAGTGTGGAGTTGTGAGATAAATTCCCGTATCCACGAATTGCTCCGTCATCAACCTTCGTTTCGATCCCACCAAAGTGAAAGTTGAATTTTTCACCCGCAGCGTACAACTGCGTATTATTCGTAGTCATGTTGTCCAGTGAAATGCCAAGCTGTGGCCAATTAACAGTTACGCCAGCGGCATGCAGTTGAGCGTTAAGCTGTGGGTCTGAATTCATGTCCGGCCACAACAACTCTAGACGGTATTTGAAGTCGCCGTCGATAGGAAAGCTTGCAAGGTCGGCAGGAATCGATAAATTACTCGACATGATCTCAGCCTCAGCAGAGTTTGGACGCAATCCGCTGCCGTCAGCACCGACACTTAAGTGCACATTTTCACCGTCGATGTAGTTATGTGTTTTCCCGCTAATGTCTAGCTTTGATTTTGCTGCAGTCGCATTCACTTTAAAACGAGTGGTGTTTTCAGTGATTGTGATATGCGCTTTTTCAACTTGCACGTTCATCGGCAAGAATTTCGGTTGAGCAACACAATCGAAAATATCTAGAGTAACAGCGTAATCCAAGCTGTCCTTGCCATCGGTGAACAATCGCACCTGTGCGTTAGCAATGCCACCATGGGGATTGCCGAGGTCGCTGATCAGTTCGGTTATTCCGGGGTCACCGCTTAGGCTAGCGTATGCTTCCTGCTCTAGCGCGAGATCGTTTATTGCGATTGATAGATCTATAGCCGTGAGTTGCGGCCGGAAGTCGACTTCACCGTTTATTTTTACTGGCCCATTAGCATGCTCACCCCAAGTGTGAAAAATAAGCGCCCCTTCGGTGACTGCTATATACCCGCTATTAAATTGTGAAGCGTATGGAAACGAAAAGGAGGTCTCCTCTGCAGGGGCGAAACCCTGATAGGCCAAATCTAGATCATTGGGCTTAATCGCAACAGCCCACTTAAAGCTGTCGTTATGAATGTTTGTGAGCACTTGCGCATTCACGGTACCGGAGGCCTGTGTGGCGTCGAGAAAAGCAGGTATTTCCGATTCTATTTTGCCCAACCACTGTCGCAAGTCTTGATTAACGGCAATGGCTTTAATCGAATGTTCCATTTGCAAATCGACCCCTTCGTGATCGGCAAAACTTAAAGCCCCAGTGCTCTGAACGGTGTCACCTAATAGGTCTGTGGTGGCGCTGATATTCAGTCCAGTCTCGGAGGATCCAGAAATATTAATGCGGGACGAGCCAAAACTAAGTGCAGGTGATTCCATCCGAGGGTTCTTCAAAGCAAGATCGCTTGCAAGGCGCCAGCTGTATCCGCCATCCCAATCACCAGCAGCAACCAAGTCTGCTTCGACCGCGCCATGCTCAAACGTCAACAGGGCTGTTTCTAGAATCGGCAAATCATTAACTAGTTTGCCACGCACGCTCATCGAGGCTTCCCAGTCGCTGTTGCCGTTGTTGGTGTACAGCCTTGCCTGTAAATCGCCAATGGTGGGTCTTAAAGACTTGCTGCTAATCTCGAAACTGCCGATATCGCTATCGAGCGCGCCAGCAATAGCTAATTCTTCCCATTCAATGAGTTTGCTTTGCGCGCTAACGTACTGCACATCAACATCTCTAATATCTAGTGTTAGTGCAGTCACATTACTGTTGCTCATTGGCAGGGCTTCAAGCATTTCTCGCAGTTGCGAGGTTATGACGATCTGTGCTGAATCCACTTTGATATAAGTGGGTAGCAGGTGGGTATCGCGATGTGGGCTTACACCAATGTTGACTTGAGCTACCTCGGCACTTAGTGCTTGACTACCGTTGAAATGGACAATAATTTCACTTAGGTCGAGCTGCCCGTTGCTCCAGCAGTAGCTGACATTGCCAGAGATAAGTTCAAGTTCAGGTGAAACGCTGTTCAGCGCGGAGTTAATTAAGGCATGCGGAATTCGAATACTAAAGAAAGCACTTGCCGCGACTAATACACTCGTGACTAGCGAAATGCATGCAAGGCGACTAATACGCTTAAGCATGGGCAAGTGCTTTCTGCGTGACGTTGCTATCTACATAGCGTCGCGAAACCCGTGATCCGATGCGGCAACAAATCTCGTAGGCGATGGTGTCAGCTTGATCGGCTATATCTTGAGCAGTAATGCGCTCGTCGCCATCGCTGCCGATAATTGTAACCCTATCGCCAATGCCGGCATCTTTTACGTGGCTAATGTCGATAGTGCAGTAGTCCATTGAAATGCGGCCGATAATTGGGCAGCGCTTGCCGCGCACTAGCACTTGCGAACGGCCGCTCAATCCAAGGCGGAAGGGCACACCATCGTTATATCCAATGGGGATCGTTGCAATGCGGCACGCAGTGTGAGAAACCCAGGTGGAGTCATATCCAACAGGTGTATTGGCAGGCACGTCTTTGAAGAAAGCGATCTGCGTGCGCAGCGACAACACCGGCTGCAATTTGTGCTGCGCTAGGTTTGCCGGCAGCATGCCGAACATGGCAATGCCAGTGCGCACTGCGTCGCCAAGGGGAGTGACGTTAGTGAACAGGGCAGCAGAGTTAGCAATGTGACAGGTGAACTTGGCGTCTGGCAGAGCACATCTGATCTGGTCAACTGCCTGTAAGAACAACATGTTTTGCTCTTCTGTGAAGGAATCGTTGCTACCAGCGCTACTAGCAAAGTGACTCATTACGCCGAGTAATTCAAGCATCGGATTGTTGCGCAAGGCTTCGGTAATTCGCGAAATGGCTTCCGGACGAATACCAAGGCGTCCCATGCCCGTGTCAATTTTTAAGTGCACGCCAAGTTTTTTATTATACTCTTTGGCGATAACCCCAAGCTCTTGGATACGCACTTCAGAATGCACCCCGACCTCGATGTCGTATTCTTGAATGGCCGCTATTTCTGAATCAATCGCAGTGCCTAAAATAAGTAGTCGTGTCTGAATTCCAGCATGGCGTAATTGCAAGGCCTCGCTGCTGTCGCCGACGCCGATCAAGGGTACCTTTAGCCCTTGGTAAATGCGCGCACATTCAATCGCACCATGTCCATAAGCATTCGCTTTGAGCACCGGCCACAAAGCGGATTTACCCGCGACATTTTGGCAAATTAGCAGATTTTGGCGTAGGGCATCTAAATCGATTTCGGCCCAGGCACGGTCGGACAGTGACATACTTATAAAGTAATATTTTCAGCCGCTAATTCCAAGTGCTTAGTCATGATTAACGCCGTAATCCAAGCAATCCGTGGTCGCGCAAGACGGTATTGGTCAGCAATTGAATCTCTGCCATGGCAGTCTCGCTCGCTAACTTGTTCATTGCGTAGTTGACCGGCAGGGGCAATTGCAGCTGTGGCTGGATAACGGCTTGCAGGTCTTCACTAATCGCAGCAATAAAATCGGTGCGAGTAGGGTGTTCTTTAAGGTAATCTGCCATGCGTCGCGGATCGAATTGCAGCATGCGCCATGCCATATTGAAGTTTTGGCGCAGGCCCTCGTAGAGTAAATCAATCGCAGCGTTCGGATTGATTTGCAGCATCGCAAGCGTGTGATGTAACTGCTGATATTCGCGCCAGCGGTCGAAGTACTCGCTAATACGCTTGTAAAGTTTAGTGTGATAACGATCGTCGATAGGGGATTCAATGCGATGCTCATCAAGGATGTTACGCAGAAATGCCACGCCTTCGACGTCGGATATACCGAAGTTCGATTGTGAATTCCAGACATCGTAAAGCCTTACACCACTATAGACGTTTCCGTCACGGTCACGATAAGTATGAGCGAAATAATCGGCGCTCTTTCCCATATCTGCATCATGATCAAGCACCCCCTCGCAGGGCGCTGAGAATAGTGTTAGGTCGTCACAAGAGCCTTTAGATAAGTCACTTAAGACGCTTCCCCAATGCGATGTCTCGGGGGTAAACATCCCTTTGGACACATAATCATAGCGCAACGCCGGACTCTCTTTAGGTACTCCGTCAGGCAAAGAGACGCGTCCTATTTTTTTCCATTTCGATTGTCGATCCGTATATTCGCGGTATTTTAATTTTAGTTTTGGCGCATATTCACTGTCATCGAAAACATATAAAGCATGCCTTGGTTGCCACTCTTGATTCTTATACTCAAGTTGCAGTAACTCGCCAGCGCGGTGCACTACGATATTCTCAGAAGCGACCAATTGAGAGGTGACATCTGCAACAACTTCTAGCTGCTCCGTCTCGCTTAGTTGAGAAAAACGTCGTGCTATAGCGTCGTCGCTTTGGGCAGCAACGAGAGTGAAACAGTAAAGGAGTAGCGATAGCGGCATTGGTTCTGAATATGATAATCAATAATATTAATTAAAAAGCGCAAAAGGCGTTGAAATGTGCAGCCGAATGCGGCAAAATCTGTTTTCTCGAAAGGTCGTGAAGGCCTTTCAATTACCTCGTCCCTACTCATTCGAGTAAAAATCCACTTTAATACTATGGCTGCTAAAAAGAAAGCAACTAAGAAAAAGGCCGCTCCTAAGAAGAAGGCTGCTCCTAAGAAGAAGGCTGCTCCTAAGAAAGCTGCTAAGAAGAAAGCTGCTAAGAAGAAGGCTTCAAAGAAGGCT
>Ga0315320_10000876_pt1 | contig 24790 bp, 13 predicted proteins | sample M140m21515metaG_FD_203458 | JGI IMG/M metagenome (GOLD analysis project Ga0315320, IMG submission 203458) | Ammonia-oxidizing marine archaeal communities from Monterey Bay, California, United States - M1 40m 21515 | ecosystem: Environmental > Aquatic > Marine > Coastal | place: USA: California... | reverse complement strand
TTCTTGCTTGATAATTCCGGTTCAATGGAACGTATTGACCGGCAGCAAACTGTCAGACGGGCGTTTGCTGTGTTGGCTCAGCAACTCAAGCCCATGGATGAAGTCACCCTGATTAGTTTTGCACGGCAACCACGTTTGCTGGCCGATCGGATCAGTGGTGCTAGATCCCAGGAACTGCTGCAAATCATCGAGGAACTTCCTAGCGAAGGAGGAACCAATTTGGAGGCTGCTCTGCGGTTGGCTTTTGAGAAGGCGCAAGAGCAGTATCAGCAGAACGCCCAAAACCGAATTATTCTGCTGACTGATGGTGCAGTCAATCTGGGTGACGCCAGTCCTGAACGGTTGGCCGAGATGATCGTGAGGATGAGGAACGCTGGAGTCGCGTTTGATGCGGCGGGAATCAGTGCTGACGGACTCAATGATGAGGTTCTGGAAGCTCTGGCACGCAAAGGGGACGGACGGTACTACCTGTTGGATTCATTGGAGTCTGTTGAGGATGGGTTTGCTAAGCAGATTGCGGGAGCCCTCAGGCCTGCAGCCAAGAACGTCAAAATACAGGTTGAATTCAATCCTGAACGTGTTGGCAAGTACAAACTATTGGGCTTTGAAAAGCATCGATTGAACAAAGAAGATTTTCGTAATGACAAAGTGGATGCGGCCGAAATGGCTGCCGCGGAAGCTGGCGTTGCACTTTACCAAGTGCAAACCAAGCCCGACGGTTTCGGGGACATCGGTACCGTTTCCGTACGGTTTCGTGATCTTGAGTCCGGGAATATGGTCGAAGAACTTTGGCCCATTCCCTACGAGACGAACGCACTGCGAGCGGAACTCGCATCAAACTCAATGAAAATCGCGACGGTAGCATCACTCTTCGCAACAAAGCTCAAGGGAGATGTGCTGGCGGACACGATTAATTTGAAAGAACTTGCCAGCTTGATTTCAACGCTTCCGCCAGAAGTTCGTAACAGTCTGCGGATCAAGAAGCTTGAATTGATGATCCAGCAAGCTCGGCAAATGAATGGAAACTGAGGCAGACTGCGGGCCTTGATGTTACATCCACGTTACAGGGACATGAAGGGTGACCGCCTAGAATCATGAGTGTTCCAAACGTGACTTGCCTGAATGCACTTGCAGGCAGCAACATTGGCGGCTGAATGACTCACGGTTTGAAAGCCAGATTTCTTTGACAACAACATGCTGATTAACAACCTTGGAAAAAGCAGAGTGATGCAATGATGAAACAAATCTTCTCCACCGAGGATGGCAGCAATGTGCCTGAATGTGTTTTGCGGTCATTCGCGTCGGCAAAGCGGTGTTTTTATCGCGGGCTTGTGGTTGTTGTTGCTTGTTGCATCACTTGGATGGCGGCGGATGCCAATGGGCAGGGCAAGCCAGAAGTGGTAGTGCCTGTGAATCCTACCGTCCCCTTGGAACCGGACGGAATAGGCTCAGATGGACTTCGGACAATCGTCCTCGAAGCACGCACCGTACCGCCTCCTCCTCCCGTTTTCTTCAGCGCGCGAGTGCTTGCCGAGGCAAGCATTGGATCGCAGCATGTTGATCAGACAATTAGCGTTAGCATCAAGGTTGTGCAGGGGGATCCTGAGGCATTGACATTCGGACTGAATGGGCCGGGGCAGGTGATTGAGGTCACAGGTGAAGGAATTGCTTCTTGGGCGGTACGGCAAAGTGGCGAGGAACGATTTTTGGATCTGCAATTGTCGGAAGGTGTTGTTGATCCGAAACCGACGATCAAAATCCGGTCGCCGCAATACCGTTTGCCAGCCATCGTCACCCTCACACACTTGGGGCCAGGTGAAAGTGTAGGCTTCGATTCCAATTTCAGTTTCCGTTATGAACCTGGTGTGACGGGGACTCTTACTAATGTCAGCGGATTTGTTCCTCTGTCTGGAAGCATGAAAGGAGGCAGGTTTCAAACATCGACTGGGGGGCAGATCAAGTTGTCTCTCACGCGAGACAGTGCATCGCCTGACCCGATCGAACTGGTGGATACGACACTAAGCGGTGTTGTCAGTGATGACGGTGAGTCAGCTCTTTTTCAGCTGCAGACAACTGCGTTCGTCAGCGACCCGTCCGTCGAGATGACCCTTCTTAGTGGCAACGCGGCACTGGTTCAGATGCCTGAAGGACAAGATTATCAGGTGCGGCTGGCAAACACAGGGAAACAGACCGTTTACAAAGTTGGTTTTTCCAAACCTGGAAGCTTTTCAGTCAAGTTGGATTTTGTTGCGAAAGTAGTGAGAGCGGCGGATAATTGGAAAAGCGTCGACTTCACGATTGCAGCAGGGGCTGTGGTGCCGGTGAGGTTGGAGGGCTTGGATGCTGGCTTGACGTTTCATCGCGATCAACAGTCCATCGTTCCATTATGGAGGGAAAATGCGTGGGTTGGGTTCCTGCCAGCTAGCGGACGTGTGCACGTGCAGTGGAAACCGAAACGCAGTGCGGGAGAAGGTAAGCTTTTTTTTACGACCCTAGGTAAAGTTGAGGCGCGTGTCGGATCAGGCCTGCTGCGGCAGGACCACGTGCTTGATTATCAAGTCCTGCAAGGGCAGCTTGGATCGCTCAGTATGGTGCTCAAAGGTCCCGGTGAAATTTTGGATGTCAAAGGATCCAATATCGTGGCGTGGCAAGTGAGCGACAATGATGGGCAGCGACGGTTGGATGTGACTCTCAGTCAGCCGATCACAGATACAGCTCAAGTGAGTGTTCGGAGCCAAACACCTTTGGGGGCATTCCCTGTGCGCATGGAAGGCTTGTGTCTCGAACCAACGGGGACAATTCGCCACTCGGGATTTTTGAGACTGGCAAACCTTGGCTCGGTCAGGCTGGAACCCACCGGGTTGTCTGGATTGACACAACTATCTCCAGACCAATTTCCCGGTGAAGCACTGCAGGCACGGCAGGTTTATGTCTATCGATTCCCCGCAGCTTCTCATGCTTTTACCGTTGCCGCTGACAGGATTCAGCCCGAGGTGAGTGTCTCGGAATTGTTGCTGTATCAATTGGCAGAGACCGATCGTGTGATCAAGGCTGATATCGAGCTTGATATTCGTGAAGCACCAATCCGCGAGTGGAGTTTCAGCATTCCCTCCGACTATTCCGTTGTTTCTGTCACGGGAGCAAGCATCGCAGATTATCTCACTGCCAGTGAAGTGGTAGATGGTCTTCGAAACTTGAAAACTATCTTTGCGAAGGATGTCTCGGGACGGCAGTTGATTAGTTTGCACCTCGAGAAAAGTGAGACCGCTGCTGCAGGTGATTGGGTATTGCCTCGGATCGAGCACCCCGAAGCAAAAGCTGTTCGAGGTGATATTGGCATCATTGGGGCCCCAGGGTTTCGTCTTGCTGTCGAAGCAACAGACCTGCTTGTCGAGAAACCGCTTTCCTACTTTCCAAAGCCAACTGCAAATTTGCAGCAGGCGTTCCGGATTCGGGAGCCAGATTGGTCAGCAACGATGAAAATCGAATTGCTCGATCGCAGCATTCAAAGCGATGTGTTTCACCTCTATTCCTTAAGTCAGGAAACAATCTATGGAAGTGCATTGATCAATTATTTCATCACGGGAGCACCCGTCTCCGAATTGCGCATTACTTTTCCAGAAAACCTGAAAAACGAAGTGGTTGATGGCCAGAATGTTCAGGACTCGCGTCGAGATGGTGACACATTGATCGTGTCTTTGCACCAACCGGTGATGGGCCCCTACACGCTGTTGGTCACGTTCGAGGAAAAACCAAGTGACACGGATGGGACATTTTCTCCGGGCCAAGTAGCTCCCTTGGGTGTGCAGGGCGAACGTGGCTATATTCAGATCGTCAGTCCGATGCAAGTTGAGAGCGAAACAATATCCATCTCGGATGGAATGCTCGTCCTTGATCCGCTGGAGTTGCCAGCGGAGTTCAGGCTGTTAAGCACCGCGCCTCCGCTCGGAACCTGGCAGTATACCGAACGACCCTTCAGTCTGAATTTGAAGGTCAAGTGGTTTCAGCCGGGGACCACGGTCAGCCAGGTGGTTGAGTTCTCCGAGGCCGAAAGTCGTGTGTCACGGGATGGAGAATTGGTGACCGAAGTGCTGTACTTCGTCAAGTCTCGAGGAGAACGTTCGCTCAAGATACGGATCCCGGATAAGCCAGTGCGGATGTGGGAAGTCTCCGTCAATGGTAATCCGGTGACCGCACGGCGATCAGGTGACGAAACTTTGATTCCCTTACCCGGTGGCATTGATCCCAGCATTCCTGTGGAAGTACGTTTGCGTTTGGGAAAACCTGCTGTAAGCGAATCGCGACCTGAGCTGATGTTGCCCGTCGTCTTTGCGCCCGTACTCAAAACAGAATGGAGCATACAGGGAGACGATCAACGCGTGTTGGTGCCTGCGGGCGGGACCGTGGAGCCGCCCGTGCCAGTGTTGCGGCCATCCGGCTTTGACTGGCTGGCTCGAAGAGGCACCGGGTCACTTTTTGTGATCGTTTTTCTCACGATGCTCGGCCTTGTCATTCGAGGCAGCGTTGGAGAGTGGCGACACTTGGGGCTGCTGCCTCTAGCGGCAGCACTCTACTTTGCTTGGAGTTCGGCCTCGTACGCATCGACGCAGACGGGAGACGTCGCTCCCCTGATGTTGAGCTTGCCAATCCTTTCAGCTGGAGACACTGTTCGTCTGAATGTGTACAACATTCCCACTTGGCAGGTGAATCTTTCCGTCCTCGGTTGTGTGGCTTTTGTTGTCAGTCTTGCCGGACTCATTTGTTCTTGTTTGAGTAAATTTGAAGCGTACCGAATTCCGTTGCGTGTGGGATCCGTGCTCCTTGTCTTTGCCGCTGTTTTGATGCAGCGAGACAGTGCCCCATGGTTCTTTTGGCTGATCGCTGGCATCGTCTTGTGTTTGTTTTTGAAGGCCGTCTGGGATGGTTTGCGTTCAGCTCAAGTCAGGCGGGCTCGTGCAAAGGAACTGAAGAACGAGAACGCTGCTGAAGTGTTTGATGCTGAAGTGTTTGATGCTGAAGCAGAGGATCTCGGTGGCGGCCCCAACCCTGTGACTGCCACCATCGTTTTGCTGGGTTTGCTCTTGTCATCATTGTGCTCGCTCAGCATCGCCGATGAACCAAAACCGCAGCAGGTTACGCAGTCGGTAGCTACCCAGGCTCTGCTGCGGGCAGCAAACTCCATCAAGCAAGCATGGAAACTGACACACCTTGATCAACGACTTGTTGCCACGGGGGAAATGACGCTCACAGGCAAGCCTGGAGATCGTTTTCTGCTGCTTCGCTCGCCAGCCGTCTTAACGAATTTTGAAGCTGAGGGACTGCGGCTGAGCAAAACGAATGTGCCCGGGATCGGGCTTGCCTATGTGTTAAGTATTCCGGGTAACGACTTGGTGGGTGGTGAAGCAGTCACAGCTAAACCTGATAATGGCAAGTTGTCGCCGAACCAAAATTATCGCGCGATTTTTGAATTTCAGGTGGAGGCAGTTGAACCCATGAAAGGGATAGCGGTACCAACCGGTGATGCCGCCGTTCAGGAAGTCGAACTTGCATACGATGAAGCCGGTTGGGATGTGCTTTGCACCACCGCAGTCAAAATCGAGTCGTCCACGGGGAAGGATGAGAAGTCAACTCAAAGCCAGCTTTTGCTGGGCCCCGGGAAAGGCGTGGTCGTCCTGAAACCCAAGGCTCGCGACGTCACAAGGGAGGAAACAAAGTTCTTTGTAGAAGCTTCCAACTTGTTCTTGCCGGGGCCGGGGGTCGTGGATGGACGGCACCAATTTAATGTTCGTACCTCGCAGGGGCAGGTCAGTGAATTGACATTGCTTGTCCCCAGTGGCCTGACGGTCAGTGATGTCGGGGGGCCCATTGGTTCATGGCAGTTTAATGCTGATGACGGCAGGCTTACGCTTGAGGTCTCACCAGCACAATCGCGGCCATTCAATATCACGGTCGAGACGCAACGGGGTTTGGAACCCTTGCCCACCGACGTCAAACTGGCGCCGCTCAGGGTAGAGGAAGCAAATGGCGAAGTCGGATTGGTTGCAATCGCCTTCGGCCCTGACGCGCAGCCGGAAACCGTGCAGCCGAACCAGATGTCAACCGTCAATGTTGGGGATTTCGATTTCAGTTTGAATACTGATCCCGAGGCTGTGTTGCATCGTGTCTATCGGTACGGAGCAAAGGGTGGCGAAGTCGAATTGAGAGTGTCGCCCGTTGATTCAGAGGTCAGGGTGATTAGCAATCAGTTGCTATCGCTTGGCGATGAAAGCGTGGTGCTTGCAGTTAAATTCTCTGCCGAGATATCTCGAACTGGCTTGTTTCAGCTGAGTTTCCCACTGCCAGCGGGGCTTGAAGTTGAGTCCCTCAGTGGAGCATCATTGCACCATTGGGCTGAGCTAAGTGAAGACGGTCAACGCCAGATTATCTTGCATCTCAATGGTAAGACGATTGGGCCGCAAAGTTTTGCACTAACCTTGACCGGCAATACTCCGACCAATGTTGCTGAGTGGGAAATTCCTCATTTTGAGTTAAATGAAGGCGTGCGTCAGACGGGGGACCTCGTGGTGCGACCAACCACGGGAATTCGTTTGCGGACATTGTCACGTCAGAATGTTTCAGAGACTGATCCAAGATCCATCGGAGGTAAATCACCAGGATCTCTTGCTTTCCGTCTGTTGCAACGGGACTGGAAGCTGGTGTTGGGGATCGAGAAACTTGAACCTCGGATCTCTGGCAATGTGTTGCAGGAAATTATTTTGCGAGAAGGGCAAACACGTTCCGCATTGATTGCGAACTTCAACGTGCAAAATGCATCCATTCGTGCCTTGGAGATCGTCCTCCCCATCACCAATGCGGATGAGGTGAAAACCTTGCGGGCTATCGGGAAAACGGTGAGTGATCTGGTTCGAATTGATCCTGAGAAAAATTTATGGGAGGTTCAATTCAAGCGTCGAGTGCTGGGGAAAGTTGACTTTCGAATTGAATACGAACGTCGAGGGGATCGGAGTGAGGAAGCGGAAACTCTCCAACTTGCCGAATTTCCACAGGCCGGTCAACTGCCATTCTATTTTGCCGTGCGGGCAGGAGGACGCCTCGAGATTGAAATGGATTCCATGCCCCAAGGTTGGCAGAAAATCGATTGGAATGCTGTGCCGGCTTCACTGCGTGATTCAGAGAATCGTAATGCTCCGGTTGTGACCCTAAGAGCCCAGAAATCTGCCGCGCCGCTGAAAGTTGATGTGGAAAGGCACTCCTTGGCAGATGCACTCAAACTGCGAGTCGCAAGTGGAACCCTAGTGACTGTTCTGTCACCTCAAGGTGATCAAGTCACTGCTGTGGATGTCAGCATGGAAGTTATCCAACGCAGTAGCTTGAGTGTTGGCTTACCAAAGGGTGGGGAAATTTTCAGCATTTTTGTCAATGGCGAGAGCGTTAATTCAATTCGTGTGGGGGGCGAAACCAATGCCTGGCAGTTTTATATTCTGCCCGGAATGGATGATCGCACTGCAAATGTCAGGTTTGTCTATACCGTGCCTGGTAACGACTTGAGAAATATGAACTTGGATAGTCCGCAGCTCAATGTTCCGCTGGAAAACATCAAGTGGAGTGTGGTTGCTCCGAAGGGATTTGAACTGACCGACAATGACGGAAATCTGGAACTTGTTGGCAGTGCCAACCAGGCGCAATATGACCGTCAATCTTATCTCTTCAAAACCAATCGCACGCGTCAGCGGAAGGCAGAGCAGGCTGCGATCACATTGCAGCAAGCAAACCAGTTTATCCAAGCAGGTGAGCAGACCAAAGCTAATTGGGCGCTGAATAGCGTTGCCAATCAGTATGGACTTGATGCTGCTTCCAATGAAGACGCTCGGATACAGCTTGAGAATTTGCAAACACAGCAGGCGATCGTTGGACTCAACACTCGTCGACAACGACTTTTCTTGGATAATGATCGTGAAGAGCTTGCAGTTGGCGACAATCAACAGATGCGTCAAGCTGCTGCAGAAAATCCTATCCTGCAGCAGGATCAGTTGAACTTTCAGCCCCAGGAGTTGAGCCAGTTACTGCGTGGCAATTCATCCGAGGATAATGCGACCTTGCAGCGTATTGCTGGACGGTTAGTGCAGCATCAAAGAACGTCAGAACCTGCCCCGCAGGCAATCGTGATCAGCCTCCCCGAGGAGGGGCAGGTCTACACGTTCAGTCGTAGCGTGCAGGTGGCTGAGAATGCTCCTCTGGAACTTGAACTGGACTTTGAATCGCGTTTGCGGTTGCCATTCTTGAAGTCAATTTTTGCACTGGTTTTGCTGGCTTGCTTTGCTTCCATGCTCATCTGGATTTTTGGCCGCAGGAAGTCAGTCGTATGATATTGAGAAGTCGATTGCAAATGCTGTTCATGTTGACCGTTTTCTTGTGCTTTGTTTCAGCGACTGGAATTAAACGATGTTGAAGGATTGGCTGCTCGCTCCGTTACTCGCTTTGATTGGCCTTGTGGTTTTTGCAGGAGTCGCTTGGGCTGCAGGGGGAACCGATGTGGTCGTCAGAAGTGGTGAGAACGCTCACGTGCTCAACAATTGGCCGCAGGGCGTGGGCAAGATCGTGAACGATCGCTGCCGAACGTCTGGGTGGAGCCCGTGGTTCAGTGAGTGGCCGAATGACGTGCATCACTATGCGTTGGTGATTAAGTCCACGGATGACCTTAATCGCTTGATCGCCAAGCTTGCTGCTGTCAAAGGTGATCTGAGACAGATTCGGCTGTCTTACCAAATAGAACCACGTAGCCTTGGGTTTGTCACAAGCATGCCAAAGGCTAATGGAATCCCTGTGATGTTCACCATTGGCGATCAAAAGCAGATTGACGATTGGTACAGCCAACTCGGGAACACAGGCGGAAGCGACGATTTGACGAAAGCGTTGGTTAAAGGCGTGGTGCTAACGAAGCCAAATCGGGGAACGGAGAAGAAGTTTGGGAAAATGACCTTTGACAATGTTCCAACAGCCATCCCACCCACTTTGACGATTTTTGTTCAAAATCCGCTGGTTGAGCTCGAACAGTTGAAGATACCGGCTGGAATGGATGTTTTTGTTGGTCAACTTCCTGTTGGTTTTCATGTGGTGAAAGAAAGGAAAGGCTCGACGAGCAAGAAACGAACCGGTGGACCAGAGATGCCGAAAACGAAAATAGGCGATGCGTCCTTCGTAACGCGAGCTCGGATCGAACGATTTCTCGAACAGCGAGAAAGCGTGAAAGAGCGTTAGTCAGCTTCTTGAAACCGGACGCGTTATCGGTAACTCAGGAAACGCATAGCACACGCGAGATTACGTTTGCGAACGTGAAAGCTGTTTGCAGTGGTCCGTTAAGTGTTTTTTAACTTCTGCAAGACCACCCTTTCGCATCTGCGCGGCTTGTCCAGCAGCAAGTAGCTTAATCGCTTGTGATGCTTTTTCATCGTCGGGTATGTTTTGCTTGGTCAGAGTCAGTTCCGGGCAATCACGCGGGAGCGAATAATCCGGGTGACTTCCGTGGAAAGATAGTCGGTAGTCCGAAGGGTATCGTCTGCCGTCTTCTTCCGTTGTGGCCAATATCCGGTCCCAGAATTTCTCGAAGCCGCTTTCAAAACCAACGCCACGTCCCTGCACACTCGGTGGAGTGTCGCGATCGAACAGGTCAATGTAAATGAGTTGCCATGATTCGTTTTCCCTCAGGTGACGTAAAGCACTTGTGAGGTCACGGTGGCTTGAGCTTTTCGCTGACCCCGCGTGGATGTCGCAAAACCAATCGCAATCAGGCGGATGGCCGGTGAAACCCTTTCCTGTCGCCGCCAGCGCATGCCACTGTTGATCACTTTCCGTTTGAGAGAAATAGACCAGTTCGCATTGATGTCCCGTTTCTATTCCGTTGTCACAGAGGCAGCAATTTGGTGGCATCATTGGTACTCACCCCACTAGAAAATTCGTGTTTGGTTTGAAACATACACCTTAGCATGGTATTCCGTTTGAAGTCGGCAAGCACCACTCACTAGGTCCTGGTAACGCAAGGCCTTACACGCTTATGACCTGACTTTACCAGATCAGTCATTAGTTTTCGGTTGTCGCCAGCATTTCCATAGCGCTTCGAAGACTATCAATGCCGATTCGTTGGCCATGATTTGCTAACCATGATTGAATCACACCATGTCATTGCGGTGTTACAATCACCTATCGCGAGGGTGTTTTGTTCGAGTGTTGCGATGGTTGATGGTCAGAATGGCAGGAGTCTTTATATGTTCAGCTTCAGAGATATTGGGACAAGGTTAATTGGATTCATTGTGATCTTGTTGTTGATAGACGTCTGCTTGGTGTCTGGGCAGAATCACTGGTTGGCGGGTACCGGTCGGAGTTCAATTACGCCGAACGAGCCACTCATGATGGCGGGTTACGCATCTCGTACGACTCCCGCGACGCAAAAAAACATGGATTTGTGGGCTAAGGTTCTGTTCGTGGAAGATCGTAATGGAAATCGTGGAGTTTTGATTTCCTTGGACCTTGTGGGCATAGGTCGTGCTCTTTCACAACGTGTTTGCCAGCGTCTCAACGCCTCCTTTGGTCTGGAACGTGATCAAATCGCAATCTTCACCAGCCATACTCACTCGGGGCCGGTTGTCGGTCAGAATCTGGCGCCGATGCACTTCATGTTGGCTGATCCTGTTCAGCAGAAGAGAATTGGAGAGTATGCAGACCGGCTCGTTGATGAGATTGAGTCTGCAGTTGAGATGGCTATCAGCGGGAGTCGGCCGAGTCGGCTTCAGTGGGGCAGTGGTCAATCAACCTTTGCAGTGAATCGGCGGGAAAATAAACCCTACGATACGGTCGACGAAAAGAGAGCGATGGGTACTTTGGTTGGACCGGTTGACCATGATGTTCCCGTTCTAAGTGTGCGTGATCTGTCTGGAAAACTGTTTGCAATCATGTTTGGTTATGCCTGTCATGCAACTACCCTCGCCTCTGATCAATGGAATGGTGACTATCCCGGATATGCCCAAGCCGAGCTGGAAAAAACTTTTCCAGAATGCACTGCAATGTTCTGGGCTGGATGTGGTGCTGACCAGAATCCGATACCGAGACGCAAGCTTGAATTGGCTCAAAAGTACGGGGCCGAACTGGCACGCGCGGTAAAGGATGTGCTGGCTTCTCCGATGGCGGGCGTCGAACCTCAGTTGAAATCGAAGTATGTCGAAACTGCACTCGAGATGCAGGGAATTCCTGATCAGAAACAACTGGATCAGACCGTGAAGTCGACGAATCGGTATGAAGCTTCAAGAGCTAAAATGTTACAAGCACAAATGCTCAAGCAAGGAAGGATATCCAACACGTATTCCTACCCGATCGCGGTTTGGAAGCTTGGCAGGGATATCGAATTTGTGCACCTCGGTGGAGAGGTTGTGGTTGATTATGCTCTTCGTTTAAAGGACGAACTCAATGGGACGCGGACTTGGGTCGCTGGGTACGCCAATGACGTGATGGCATACATTCCTTCGAGGCGTGTTCTGGCCGAAGGTGGGTATGAGGGCGGAGGTTCCAATGTTTACTACGGCTTGCCCGGACTGTGGCACCCAGAATCCGAAGCAAGGATTATCAAGGCAGTTCACGATCATCATGAAAAGATGGACGTTGGAAAGCCCTGATTGCAAGTTTGTGTAGACGTTTCTTCCTGCATTGCATCCCGCAAGTCTGAGGTTGTTTGATGAATACTTCGTTGGGGCATTTTTGTCTGTTTTTGTTTCTTGCTGGGGTGTTTGCAGGATCACCGGTGTCTGCAGCGAAGCCCCCCCTGACACTCAGTTATAAAGCACCTCACTGGCTGATCATTCATGGAGATCACATTCCCGGTAAGCAAGTTCGGATCAACTATCTTGAAGCTTACTGTAGGGCTGGATCAACAGATGCGGATTGGGTTGAGCACACGGTGGTTAGGCATCAGGCACAGGTCATTTCAGTCAACGAAGACAAAACATTGCTAAGGCTGCGTGACAAGGTGATCGATGGATTGATCGTTGAGCATACGATAAAGGCCGGACAGGATGAGATTGAGTTTCTGATCTCGGCGCACAATCCCACGGACGCGCGATCGGAAGCACATTGGGCCCAGCCGTGCATAAGGCTCGGGGACTTTGCCGGGTTTCCTTCTCGAGGTGGCGACCGGGATGATTATCTGGGGCAGTGCTTTCTGTTTCTCAAGGGAAACCTGGTGCGTATGACGGAAGTCAAACCCTGGGCCATGAAGGCAAGGTACACTCCAGGTCAGGTATGGTGCCCCAAGGGTATTCCGAGAACGGATGTGAATCCACGTCCCCTGAGTTCTCTCGTACCCAGTAGCGGATTGATAGGTTGTTTCAGTAGCGATGAAACAATGCTGTTCGCAGTGGCGTTTGAACCGTATCAGGAATTGTTTCAGGGGGTTGCCCGTTGTTTACATTCTGATTTTCGACTCGGCGGTGTCCCTGCCCGTGGGAGTATCCAGATTCGGGGGCATATTTATCTGATGAAAAATGACGTACCACTACTTTTGGAGCGTTACAAATCAGACTTCCCTGAACACGACAAGTGAGCGTCTGCACGGCGACCTGAAATTACGTGCGTTGGCAACTTTGTCCCGAGGCTCCGGGGGCTCCCGGAGAGAGTGGTTTTGCTATTCGTTCAGGAACATAGGCTTGTCATCGCGTTGCGATGCGAGTTCACGGAATTGCGGTGTCATCAGGTTACCCTCGGAGTCAACAAGGATTTGATCTCCGGTTGATTCGGGATTATCCGACGTCGCGTTCCATCTCTTGATCGCATCTGCCTGTGCCGACAGGCGACCGGCAATGTCGGCGACGTAGTCATATTCGAAATCTTCGAATTCCTTGATCGCTTTCAACGATTTGCCAGCAATGTAACGGACAACATCGTAGGGGTCTGTCAGTAAATGCGCTAGGTATCTTGCCATCCAATCAGATTTCGACGCATCGATCGTTGGTTGCCACCCCATATGCCATGCGACAAGTGCACGGGTTCCAGCGTCCCCGCGTAATGCCCAATTCACCCCCGTCGCAAGTGTCGAGTCCGCCTTGCTCAACTCGGGCTTTTCAATTCCGTACCAAGTCTCCAAGTGGTTGGCAGTCCAGTCGAGAGTCTCGTTCAGGTGGCAGAGGTTGCAAGCGTTGGGCCGCCCTGCAGCCTCATCCTTGGCTACGTCAGGTGAAAATAACTGGTGGCTGCGGTTTGCTTTCATCAAGCCATAGCTGGTGTGTGGCATGTGGCAGTTGTAACAACGTGAGCCACTGCTGGCTAAATCGTGGTGCGTGTGATTCTGTCCATAGTCATCCGCATCGTGACATTGAGTGCAGCCATGGTCGCCATTCATCCCGATGGCGAGTTGGTCATTTGCCCAATCTTCTGCCGGCCGTTTGTCGCCCGTTTCCTGGTGGACCGCGTGGCATGAAATGCAGGACATCGTGCCCCGCAGGTAACAGGGCGACTCCGACATGCCACTGAATTCCCGACCTGTGACTCGTATCATTCCGTCGTCCCAAAAGACGGAATCATAGAATGCGTCCGGATCCTGCCCCTGACGTTTTAACAAGGCCTCACTGTCAGGATTGCAGCGATAGATATGTCGTGATTCGGAAAGCTCCTTGCCGGGCCGGAACGTATGACCGTTGTTCCGGGTTGCAGGATCCAGGTGCGTCGCCATGGCATGGCAGTTGCCACATACCTGTGAGCTGAGTCGGTGGTCCAACTCGCGAGGATTGACGATGGGATCAGCCTGCTGGGTTAGTGCAGACAGGTCGTTGTTGGAGTCCAGTTGGTTACCTGAGCGTGAATCAGAATCGCTGGCCCTCGCTCTTTGGAATGCGATGTGGTCTTCGCCCGGGCCGTGGCAGGCTTCACATGAAATTCCGAACTCCGATACTTTGGTATCGAACACGAAGTCACGTGAGAGCAGTTGCTTGGGGTTGGTGGTGTGGCACTGCAGGCATGTATTGTTCCAACGTCCCACTTCAATGTCTGTTTGATCGGTGGGTGGTTCAAGGAAGCAGCTCTTCCGCGGTACCCAGCGATCGTCCTCTTTGAGATAGACCAGCGGGAACTGACCGAGCATCCTGCCCTTCCCCATCGGGAACCAATACACCTGCATGTGGTGTGAACCCGTGCTCATGACGATTGGCAACTCAGTTCGTTCGCTGGGCGAAACGCTTTGCCCCTCAGGTTGCACAACGTTGGCAGGAAGTTCAACCCAGCACAAATCGCCCTGCTCCGTCATTTGGTAGGTGCGCCCATTGAACGTTGCAGTCTGATTCTTGAAGTTGCCCATCACGGAGTCTGTTGTGGCTACTTGTGTCATCGTTCGGTGATACGAATCATGCCATGACTCATACTGTTCATCGTGACATTCCATGCATGCCGACGCCTTGGTGTAGCCGTCGCCGTTAACTTCAATCGGCCGAAACGGCTCGTACACGGTTGCCGTTATTCCAACATTTTCTGTCGGAGAGTCATTGCCACCGGAGCCAAGTGATGGCGGTTGTACTGCGGAGTGTAATTGCCATGCCGCAAATGCGGTGAGACACATGCAAGGGACTAAGACGGCAAAGCTGAGTTTGCCCAGACGCGGATTTCTACGTAGGACTGCCGCGGCAACCGCGAAGGCAGCTATCCAGAAACTTACGAAGATTGTGAATTCAATGATCATAACAGCCTTTCACTGTTATTCCCGTTTTCCCGCCCATCTCCCGAGGGAATGAACTCACAGCGAGTGCAAACGGGTTTTTCGTGCGGTCGGTGAACTGTTCTCACCCCAACTGAATCGTGATGGGAGTTCGCAATGTGTGTGCAAGAGAGGACTCGCCATCTGTTTGCCTGGTGCAGCTAAAGTTGCTAGCCCCACGATCTCCTATTAAGCATAGACGAAATCTTGCTGTTTTCGCCAATCCGATCGCAGTGCAAACCGAGGTAGACGTCATAAGACAACGCAAAACGATGCTAAAACATCGCTTTTTACGTTGTGCGAGCGAGGGACATGGACCTGCCTAGTTTCGTCGTGTCCATTTCAGACGGCTATTCGCCTGTACCGCCCTGCCAGTTGTCCGTCTGGAAGGGTGACGCCGGCAGGCCCGCCGAATTGACCAAATTTGGATTGGCAATCTTGCGCCAGCCAAAACGCACCGATTTGGGACTCTTCACTTCGCTCGCAGAAACAATAACTGTATTTCCATCGACTATCGCTTCGGCTGCGACAAACTTGCCATCGGCTCCCGCGATCTGAAATTCATTCAATGATTTTTCATCCCGGGATCGTAGCCCTTCGGCAGTATGAGCAAACGATACACGAGCCTTGTTACCTTCAATCGCTATCGATTTGTAGAGAGGGCCAGAATAAGTCGTTCCTTGTTTTTTATATGTCTTGGCCAACGCCCACAAGGCTAGTCGATTACCAACGTCAAGCTTGTTGCGGGGATGAATGTCAGCGATGTTGTCAACGAGATCAGTCGTGACTGCCATGCCAGTGCCGCGCACTTTCAGCGTCGCAGCTTGTGCCTCCCACAGTTTGGGCAGTTCTCCGTCTTCATAACGACCGGACCATGGTGCAATTTGCACAAAGTAAAAAGCAAGCTCTGGATTCTGAAATGCTTTCCTCCAGCCCCTAATCAGATCCTTCATCTTGTTCTCGTATGCAAGCCCGTTTTTCTTCAGAACATTCGTTTCGCCTTGATACCAGATGACGCCTTGGCAGGGATATTGCACGATCGGAGCAATCATTCCGTTGTACATGCCGCCGGAAGTACCGTTCGCGATGGTCCACGGCTCAATGGGGGAACCTCCCCATGAACTGTTGATCAGCCCAACGGGCACGTTCAACTCTTTCTGTAGTTTTAATCCGAAGTAGTAAAGAACGGCAGAGAAACGTGGAACGTTTTCAGGAGTGCAAACCTTCCAGTCTGCCTTGACATCTGTTGCAGGTCCCTTGTTCTGAACCTTCGGTACATGAAAAAGACGAATCATGGGATGGTCAGCATCAGCGATAGCTTCCGCTGATCCCTGTGTGTTAGAGAGTGCCCATTCCATGTTCGATTGTCCTGACCCGACCCAGACTTCGCCAATGAGCACATCTTTCAGTTCAATGGTGTTGTTACCTGAAATTGTGATTGTGCGTGCCTTGCCGTCTGCTTTCTGTGCACTGAGGCTAACTTTCCATGTCCCGTCTTTGGCAGCTACCGTTGCCTTTGCCTCATTTCCCATGCTTACCGTGATTTTTTCACCCGCGTCTGCCCAGCCCCAAATGTTCAGGGGGACGTTGCGCTGCAGGACCATGTGACTGTCCAAAATAGTCGGTAATTTGACGTCACCGCGACTATTTGTGGCGGTGCAGAAAATTAACGCAGCACAAAGGCCAACGCACAAACGGCGTGCACTTTTCATTGTCTGTTTCTCATGGAGGGTGTAGGGGAGCCCGAGTCGGCGAACCGATCGTGCGGCTGAACATCGGCAGTCTAATCCTTTGCGAACACTCAAGCCACTCACCTCGCTTGATGCAGCAAGGCCTGTCGGGTGTGGTATCTACGGAATGCGGATCTTGTTTAGCGATGGGAGGTGGTTGCGAATTGACTGCCAAATGAAATGAATGGCGTCGCCGCTTGTTCAAACGTTTATTGGCGCAATGTGGGTAGCCGATTTTCGTAAGCACCGGCGTGACAACGGTAAGACTAGTGGTAAAAGAACCACCAGGGAGAGACAGTGGGTTGCCAAACGCCAACTTGGAGCCACGGGGTATTCCGTTTCCGGATGATGTTGATCGCTTGAAAACCAGGGGCGTGCTACGTGGGCATAGGCAACCATGGTGTCGCCAATTGGAAGTACACCGGCCATGTAGTGTTTTTGCTTCGCTGATGTCCAAGGTAATCCGACTGTTTCACCGGCTTGTCCGATTGCATTTGCGAAGTCCATGTCGCCATAGATCTGGGCAACGCCCATCATCAACACAGTTGCGGACAGGCTGCGTCCGAAAATGAGTGGCCCACTATCAATATCGCCAGAACCTGAAATGCCTGACGGGTATTCAAGCACGCAGGGTGCACCGAGAAAAGTGGTAAAGAACCTGTCGCGGAAGAGGCCGTACTGATCCCTTGCAAAACTCGCGTCTATGTCCGGTAACAGACGCAGCATAATTACCTGTGAAGTCGCTCGTGCAACACTGACCTTGCTGCCATCTTTCCCGTCTGCTGTGTGCGGCAACAAACCGGTCTCCGGATCGACGCGTTGTGCTGCAGCGGTCAGCCAGCCTGCAATCACATCCTTGTAGCGAGCTTCTTTTGAAAGGTGTTGATAGGTGGATAGTGCGTGTATTGCGGGAACTGAGTCACATGGCCAAGCAGATGCCGTATAGGAGGGAAGGAACGGTGTGCTCGATTTCTGAATCGCGTTGCTCAATGCATCGCATTCGAACTGCAGACGCTGAATCTGTGCCCTGTCTTTACCTTCATTGAGTGTTGCGATTCCCGCAAGCAAATGGCACTTCCAGGCTGAATAGAACATCCCGTGATTTGGAGGCAGATGTTTTGGGAATGGTGCTTTGCCTTGTGGGGAATCCAAGTGGGCCAAGCACCATTCTGCTTGTTCAATCGCTTCGGCAGAATGTTGTGGGTCTCGCATAGCCAACTCAACCCAAGTTAGGCCATGAAAGAGATAGCTGAAGTAGTAACCCTCTGGGAACAATTGCTGCATTTGGGACGCAGCGTTGCAGTCCAGTGCTGTTCGATTTGCAGTCAGTTGCAGCAGCAACGCATTGGGGGCTTGCTGGGTATCAGCAACTAAGGGAGATCTGGTGTAGAGTCGGGCATTGAGAAATAACACCCCGGCGAGGAGGCTGAGCCAAGCAGCAAAACACAGCCTTTTGACTTTCAACCAGCTGTTGTGCTTACGTTCGCGGACGTCTGTGCCGTCGGTTTTTCGGCCGCCGTTTCGTGAGTTGAAATTTTGCGGGGGCTGTCCGGTTGCTGTCGGGGTCGGAGGCATCATTTACTGCCATGTCTGAAGCACATCATCAATAGCGTTTGTGGTTTCGCTGTCGATAGAAAGGAGTGCTGTGTTGGTTGCGGGTTGGGATCCTGGATCCTCCGTCGCGGAATGTTTTTCCAACAGAGTATCGCTGACATTGTTCACGTTCGAGATCAAACTTGCGGCAGGTGGTATCTGCACATCAAGTGGTGTTGAACTGTCAGATGGTGTGAAGTGAAGGAACGAATGAGACACTTCGGAATGTAGTGCACCGAACGATGGATGCGAAGCTGGGTGGAATGATTCGGGAATCAGTTGGAATGCTAATTCCCCTTCACCTGCTTGGCTAGTTTGTTGTGTCGCAAGGTGATTGATCACGCGAACTGCATCCAAAGCGGAAAGGTGTCCACTCGCATTTTGATCGAAGTTGCGATTTGGCCAAGTCTCGATTTCTAGCGGGTCAGAGAGTATGCCTGTCAGTGGGTCACTGAAAACGTTGGCTGCCAGTTCGTTAATGATTTGTAGAATATCAATCGGGGAAACATGCCCACTGGCATCGATGTCATTAGGGTCAATGGGGTTTTGCCAAACTGCGCCACCCTCGATGTAGATAACTTCGGATGGATTGTCCTGACTTATCAGGCCGCGAAGGAACCGCTGGCCTTCCACAAGCGGTGTGCCTAGCCGCCATGCAGTGGTGTCGTCGAAAATGATGCTGTGTTCTTCTTCGAGTAGCAATTCAACACGACCGAGGTCTCGAAGGTTGGGTAACACCATGCGGCTTTCTTCAGGAATCAGTATTTTGTCCGTTGCCACACCGACCCAGCGGTCGCCTTCGATATCAAGCACTGTTCCGTCAGCATTCTTGCTAAGTCGGACATCAACGCCAGTCTCGCCCAATTCCAGACTCAGACGATCGGGTTTCTTTTCAAAGTTTGAAAGTCCAACGCCAAATGAAAATGTTCGTTCGGTCAGCCCGTTGTCGGCCACTGTGTCAAAGTCTCCATCCAAACCAGTATCCTCGACGGTGACCTTTATTACTGCCATTCCTGCATGATCAAGGTTGGGGCGGAATAAGATGTCAGCTTCCGTTGCATCGCTTACATGGTTGATGGTTGGTTGGCCTGTCACAGATGATTGCTCAGAGAGTGCTGTAATTCGAACAGCTTGCGATTCATTGCCTCCTGCCGTGATCCCACTAAGCGAGACTGAGTGAGCTTGTGAAAAGGAAAGTAGCTTGCCGTTCTTGTTGGGGCTTGAGATACTGCCTCTGGCACCCGTGATAAGGGAACTGCCTGTGGCGCTAATTGCAGCACGCCAGCCGAAGGATCCGTTTGCATCTGGGCCATGATGTTCTTGGGTCAACTGCCAATCAGAAGACAGGTCGTTGAACTGGAAAATGCTGATCTTGCCGCTCTTGGTCGCTGAGTCCGTGCTTCCTCCTGGCGATCCAACCACTAAGGTTTCAGCATCGTGGCTGAGCGCGACCGTTGCACCAAGTTGCTGAGCATTGGCACTGCCTGTAATCGCATTGCCGTGTGGTAACCATTGCCCCGAGTCGGTGTCAAATCGAAGGACTTGCACAAGACCATTTCCGAATAAATCAGTTTCTGTACCCAGTTGTGGTGCGCCTACGGTAATTGTCAGGCCGTCTCCAGAAATCGCGGCGGCGCTTCCGTAGCTACCCTCACCTTGGATGCGGTCTCCTAGGGGATTCCATTGTGATGTTTCGGAGTTTCGCTCATACACCTTGGCGAATCCTATACCACTACACCCGCAGCCTGCGATCGAATGGATCAAGCGGGTTCCAGTAGCGTTCATGGCGACTTGGCTTTGCAACACTTGGTTGTTGACATCCTCTGCAACATCCAGCCCCATCGTCAGGTTGCCTTGTTCTAGATGCCAGTCCGTTCCGTCAAATCGGTGCAGTTGTGCATTTGGGATGCCGTCGCTGTCTGCAGTCGCGATCGCGACGAGGTCTCCAGTTGAATTCATTGCCAGACTTGCAACGACGCCTGGTTGCATAATCGGTGTGCCAAGTGAAACCCATTGCGCCAGTTCTAAATCGAACTCCTTGATGGAAACTGCTCTGCCAGTGCTTATGGCAATTCGTGTGCCATTGTCATTCAGGGTGACTGCGCGACCGAGTACTGTCTGGTCATCGCCCACCAACTGCTGGCCGATTTGTGTCCACGGTGAAAGTTCGCCAGCGCGTTGATAAACCTCGACGTAGCCGACTTCAGTATCGGTGCCGCCCGAGGCGCCGACAATCATGCCGGTCCCGTCTGGTGTCAGGTCAATCGATGATGTGAAAGTGGATCCGGTGTGTAATTCTCCGTAGTCGTCGCCCGTCACGGTGGGGCTGGATGCCACCATTGTTGCTTCAGAATTCATCGGAAACGCCACCGGTTCTGGCTGTGTCAGCGTCGGTGCGTCATTCACACTGGCAACATTCACGGTGAAGCTCACCGTTGTGATGCCATTGTCGGCAGTCGTTGCCTCGTCGTTGTCTGGGCCTGAGTCCTCGACTGTCACAATGATCGTCACAGCGCCGTGGGTGTCTGGCGTAGGTTGAAGTTCTAGGACGCCTGCAGGTTGCCCGGCTTGGTAAGCCACGACCGGCTGAATTACCAATGACTCGTCCAAGCTTGACGCACTGATCCGGAGGGAACTTGGTCGTCCCTCGCCAGCACTGATTCCGCTCAGTGAGATCGATTGTAAGTCTGCATCTTCATTTATCGAGAGATCTGGAACGGGGTCGATGGTCGGAGACAGATCACCAGCGAGTGGGAAGCGATGTTCCAATTGCTGAATGCGAATTTGAAAACGAGGGCGTCTGCGACCAGAACGGCGGCCGCTCCAAAAGAAACATCTTTTGGGTGATTTGATGATTGGCGTTTTTGCATCACGAGTGCAGTCAGGCATGTCAGCAGACCGATAGTTGGTTACCTGCATTCCAGTATCACAGCATTCTTTGCTACTCGGTCAGTGGAGGCCTTGGCAATGCCCTGTATTGACTTGGCGTGGAGCGTGATTCTCTGTGATGCAGGCAGGTGAATGCAGGTGGAAGGTTTCAAACGCATTCCTTGAACTGTGCACGTGCAGTGTACACGTCGCCACGCCTGTCAGACGGTTTCTTTCGCCAATTTGCGAGGCTTTCCTGCGTTTGTGCCTGTGAATTTTCAATTGCGATGCAGGCACTTGGGTGATTTGACCTTGTCAGCCACGATAGAAAGGCTGGAGGCCTGAGTTGGGATTTGAGATGGTAATTTGACAATGGAGTTTGCAGTTCTCGCTTTGTGCTCCCTTTGCCAACGTTCTTGAGGTTTGCACATCGCCTCAATTTCTATGCTTTGTAGCATTCGCCATGACGCGCTCTCTTCGATTTAAAAACCAGAGACTGCCAAGTCCCACGCTGCCCACAGCAAGTGTGGTGGACAAAGAAAGGGAATCTGTTGAGCCCAGCGAGGACGTTGTTAAGTTCTTGCGTGATATGAACTGATCCTCATTTGCGAACGTGCCTTTCATGTTTTTTCGATGGACTTTTAAATCACCGGCAATCAAATCGTTTGCCCGCTTCACATCAATGAATTTTTCTGCTGACGAATATGATCGTGCCCATCCGCTTTTCAAGTCCCAAAGCTTGTGACCTTGGTAATCACCTGCGGCAAGATCAAGGTCGCTGTTTTGGACATACATCGTGTGGTCAAATTTCTCAAGGCGATGGACCTCTCCGTCATGAATGTGAATGGTAGGCAGGAAGATGGTGTCAGTCAGGCGAGTGTTGAACTCGAACGCCATGGGGTGCGGTTCACCACTTAGCTCGTGAAGCTGGAAAACCACGAATCCGTAGTCAGAATAGTCCGGGACTTTACTCCATATGCTCTTAGAGATAGAGAACCTTGGATCCAATTTTTGGAAGTGGTTGATTGTGGGAACAAAGGAGGCTTCAAACTGACCAACTTTGTGCACTCGCAAGCTGTCATGCTGGGGGGCTGATTCAACGGTCCGCGATTCTATAATCGATTTCGGCTTGGGAAAGCCTCGTTCAAGATGACGGAAGAATGCTGGATATGCTGAAAGGTCGATGAAGCGAATGGGCCTTTTTTTTGCATTGGCTTGAATTGGGACCGGCAAAATCATCGCATTGGTAAGTTTGCTCGCATACCTCATCTGGTAAGCCACGAACTGTGATTTCTGCTTGGTAAGACGCCCGAAAATGCGGGTCCGTGAAACTGAATCGACTGGTTGTGCAAAGCAACACATGATTTCGCTTCCTTGGTCAACGAGGCTGGGCGTGTGAAGGCTTGGGGGGGCACGTCACAGAGGGCACGAATGCTGTCACTATCGTGGTTGTTGTGCCCCAGCGACGTGATGCACCCCAGCCGGTCTGTTGGGGGCAACGTGATTTACCACCGTTTTGTTAGGCAAAAAAACGAATTTGTTTCTCAGCGTTCACGACGGCAAATCGCTGGGTAACGTTTTTTTCGAGGTTGGTTTTGTATCCCAGATCGGTTTCTCGTGAATTGTGTCGGCTTTGTCGATGATCACGTTTGTCGTTTGATTACTGAAATCTTGTTCAGTTTGAGCCGATGATCTAACGGTACCGATCCGTATGTCATCACTACTTGTCTTCTTCAAAGCAATGATATGTTCAGAATCTACACAAAGACTGTTGCTCTGATGTTGCTGATTATTGCACCGGTTTCGGCGGAGTTACCGTTTTGCTTGGGTGATGGGTGTGATGGCGATGCATGTGATCGTGTAGCGTGTGATCAAGCAGGTTGCGATGGTTCACCATGTGGGAACTTTTCAGGGCGGGCGTTCCTGTTTGCTTGGCCTGGCAACAATGCCTGTGATTTGCGTCTGAATTACGCGGAGCCGTTGATAACAGACCGACCAGATTTCACGGAAGCTTCGAGTACCGTTGGACGTGGGGTGACTCAATTTGAATTGGGTTATACCTATGTGCGCAACGATGATGCCGGTACTGACCAGCATTCAGCTCCCGAGTTGCTGATCCGCAGGGGGATCTGGAAAGACTGGCTCGAATTGAGAGTAGCCTATACCGGTTTGGCCATCGCCGATCCCATCGAGGACATCAGCGGCAGCGATGACCTCTATTTGGGTGTCAAGATTGGTTTGACGCCGCAGTGTGGTTGCCTGCCGGAAATGTCGATCATGCCACAGATGCTGGTTCCGACAGGCAGCTCTGCCTTCACAAACGATGAGGTGCTCCCCGGTGTGAATTGGCTTTGGGGCTGGGATCTGAGTGAGCGTTGGGCGTTTGCGGGAAATACGCAGGTCAACCGGGCAGTTGATGATAGTCAGCCGAATGTTTTTACGATCTGGACTCAGTCGCTCGCCCTCAGCACTTCTTTGACCGACCGTTTGGGTGTGTACGGTGAATGGTTTGGCTATGCTGCCGAGAAAGGCGTTGAAGGTCTTGACGAACAGTATTTGTCAGGAGGGATGACTGTTCTGTTTGGCAATAATGTGCAGTGGGACTTTCGCGGTGGTGTTGGCTTGAATGACGAATCAGATGATTACTTTGTTGGCACTGGCCTCTCGTTACGTTTCCTATAGGCCCGCAGTTTTACCGGATTTTTTCATGTCGACGTGGTACGGTTTTTAAGAGCTGGTGTCAGTTACCCCTGTGTCACCGTCAGCCAATTCCAATGGTAGGATTGCTGTGTTTCGACTTGCTTGTCCGGATCAGCCACGCCGTCTTTCAAGAAGCGCGGCCATCAAAATAGCCAGCAGGGATCGTAGCTCATCGTCTTCTGGCATGTCGCTTAATTTTTCGAGGACGAACTTGCCCTCAAAGAAAGCTGGCTTCTTTGTGAGCCGCAGCAGTGGCGTGCCATCCGGTCGTGAAACCAAATAGGTCGGGTTGATCAAATAAATGGCTGCGATGCCAACCAGTGGGATTTCTCCAAGCAGCGATTCCAGTATTTTCTTGAAGGGGCTTTCTTCGGACATCGTCATGTCAATTTCCCCGTCCTGCATGACCTCGTAGTGTGCCGACCAGAAAGACCGCATGCCTTTTCGGCGTACGGCTCCCCAGTCATTACCTTGCGCGTCAGCAAAGTGGTAGTTTGCTGAAAAGTCGAGTATTCGATCCGCACGCATTGTGAAAATCAGTTGGTCCTGATCAGGACCGCTGTAGACGTCAACCTGTTCCTTGAGCTTGAGCATCTTCTGTTTGATGAACATGATCACGTTGCCCTGAGCATCTGTGGCAGTGATGCGTTGTCCAAATGTTAATAGTTTGAAATTTAAATTGATTGGATACTGCATGGCTACTCTCGCTATTGTTGATGCGGTTTCGAACGTGCACTCAACGGAATTGCAATCGTCTGCATTGAGATGAAATGCATCACGTGAATTTCACTGAAGCCCGTGTCGATCGAGTTGTTGTTATAGAGTCTAGTGTCTCCGAGACGCCCAAGCCACAAGCAGTAGCGTTGAAGGACACTGGTAGCTGAGATGGCTCAGTGACAGCGTGTTGAACAAGCGAAGGTGCAAGTGACCGAGAGTTGTCAGGTGTGACCGGATGCACAGCGGTGACTGGGTGCACAACAATGCCAACCAGAAAACGTTCATGTGTTGGGCTGAGCCTGGAAGTTTGTGAACAGAAGTTGCCCAGTCGCGTATCTCAGCGGACCAGCAATTCACCCTGCGCCACGATGATTGCTTTTCCGGCCAGCAGAACACGATCTTGTTTGACGGTCAGGTGTACAACACCTCCACGCTGCGATGCCTGGAAAGCAGTGAA
>Ga0315320_10000874_pt1 | contig 24802 bp, 12 predicted proteins | sample M140m21515metaG_FD_203458 | JGI IMG/M metagenome (GOLD analysis project Ga0315320, IMG submission 203458) | Ammonia-oxidizing marine archaeal communities from Monterey Bay, California, United States - M1 40m 21515 | ecosystem: Environmental > Aquatic > Marine > Coastal | place: USA: California... | reverse complement strand
GGTCAATTTCGGCATGCTGCCTCGGCCAACATGACCCCCTTTCTGAGAAGCCACAGCACCGCAAAAAGCGGTACTACCGTCACTTTCGGGCTGTCCCAATAAGACCGTAAAAGCTCGCGTCTCGGCCGCGCCGAGAATCTTGAAATCGAAACCGCGGGTGCCAGCAGCCGAATCTTGTACGTTCTCAATTCGGACTAGTCTTGGGCAGGCCGTTGCGACAATTCTTTGACTGCTTTGACCAGCGCGATCGCATGCTCGACGGGCGTTTCCTTGAAAACACCATGCCCAAGGTTGAAGATATGCCCTGGCCGACCATCAACCGATCGCAGTAATTCTTCCACGGCATTGTGAATGACGTCTGGATCGGCAAGCAGAACAGCGGGATCAAGATTTCCTTGCACGGAGCAGTCGTGTCCGATTCTTTTCCATGCAACATCAAGCGGAATTCGCCAATCGACACCTACCACTGTCCTACGATCAGCCCGCATCAGAGGCAACAGTTCAGGATTGCCAGTTGCGAAATTGATCACGGGGACCCCTGGCGTGATTCCAGCGATGATCTGCTTCATCCACGGTAATACAAAGGTTGTGTAATCATTCGGAGAAAGGCATCCGGCCCAACTGTCGAACAGTTGCACGCATTGCGCCCCCGCGGCGATCTGATGATTGAGATAAACCGTGATCGCCTCAGACAATTTTTCCATCAGGAGATCCCAGCCACCACATTTACTTCGCATCAGTTTCTTTGTGTTGACATACTGTTTGCTCCCTCCACCCTCGATTGCGTAACTGGCGAGTGTGAATGGAGAACCGGCAAAACCGATCACTGGAATCGACTCTGGGATATCTGCCCTGGTTTGTCGAACGGTTTCGTAGACAAAATCAAGTTCCTCAGGTGCATGCAATCCTTTCACCCGTTTGACATCACTGAGGTCACGTGCGGGGTTATGGATGACAGGTCCGTCGCCTTTCGCAAACTCCAAGTCGAACCCCATCGGGACCAAAATCGGCAGCAGATCTGAAAAAATAATCGCTGCATCTACTCCCAAACGATCGACAGCGGTGCACATCACCTCGCTACATAGCTTGGGCTGAGCGCAAAGTTCGAGGAAGCTCTGCTTGGCACGAACCTCGCGATACTCAGCCATGTATCGCCCGGCTTGCCGCATCAACCAAACCGGTGTTCTTTCTGTCGGTTCCCCACGGCAGGCCTTCATGAAAAGGCTGGCGTTGGACGGATGCTCAAGGTTGGCAATTGGCGGTGATGCCACAAAACCACGTTTTTTAGATTCCACCAGAGTTACTCCTCGCTGTGCTGCTTCGGTCACCAGATGCCCCATCTTAGGGTGGCTGGGTTCCATATCGACATGTATCTCGCACTCCTCCAGCATTTGCGTGGTGGTCGGTCCGATCGAAGCGATTACGGTGCCATGCAGTCCCTGCCTTAACTCCTCAACCAAGTTCAGTTGCTCTGCCATTCTCAGCATATTGACAACCTGATGAGCACTGGTCAGCAACAGCATATCTCTTTGGCCCGCAGCCAACGCACGGATATTCTCTTCCAGTGGTGTCGTATCTTCGGGGAATTCCCAGCCGTAAACCCGAACCGGTTCAACAGTGGCTCCACGTGCTTCCAGACCGGCAATCAACGACGCATTGGTAACACCATATTCCTGAAGCCCTACCACCTGATTCGCAACAGCAACCTCCGAATCAATTGTCTGCAACAGTTCTCGCCACGTATTTGGCTCCGGAACACGATAAGTTGCCTTGATGCCAACCTCCTTCAAGGCGGCGGCTGGCTTAGGACCACGGCAAATCGTGACGACATCGGAAAGTGAATCGAGAAATCGCTGCCGATCGACATGTTTTTCTACCGAACGCAGCAGATAACGAAACCCAACCCCTGTCATCAGAATCACAACGCTCACTTGCCCGGTCATCAGCCGGTACGCAAAATCAATCGCACCACGATTGGGCTCGATCGCGACCTCTCGCATGGAGGGGCTGACATGAGAAATACCACCAACTCTCGTGATCAGACGAGCCATATCATCGGCACGCCTGCTCTCTAGAGCAGCTATTTGCAATCCGTTAAAACTGGCTTTCGCGTTCGCCATTGTCGCCATGAACATCTTATTTGGGGAGTTGATTCAGCCCGATCGAGTCATTGTAGGGAAATCTCCGCGGGTTACGATGTGCTTGGTTGGACATTCCGATATTGCCCGAGTTGATCGGTAGCCCACACCCAAGGATCGAAACCACAGGCTCTCTTTGACACAATCCCATGCCACGCAGCCCTATCAAACGCCCCCCCGCCAGCCTCGACCTCTCCAAAGTGCTGCGTAATGTCGATGACCTGCCCGAAAAGCTGAACAGTGCAAGCCTGTTTGGTAACAATGCTCCGCTGGAAATTGAAATTGGTTCTGGCAAAGGTCTCTTCATGACCACAGCCTCTGCCGCCAATCCAGAACACAATTTTCTTGGTATCGAAATCATGGCGAAGTACGCAGCCCATTCTGCTGGTCGGTTGCTCAGATCTCGAGCGGAGGCACCAGAGTCAAACCTCAACGCCATCATGGTCAGCGGAAACGCGGAACCTTTATTCAACGATCGCATTGAGGAGACCAGCATCGAAGCGGTTCATGTCTACTTTCCAGACCCCTGGTGGAAGAAGCGTCATCGCAAACGGAGAGTCGTGAATGAGGCCAGCATCCGCAATATTTCCAAGGCATTACGACCTGGTGGACGTTTCCACTTTTGGACGGATGTACTGGACTATTTCGAAAACACCGTTGAGATGATTGCCGAACTTGCACCTGAATTTGGGGTCCCGATTCCTGAAGAGGAGGCTACCGCAGATCACGACTTGGACTATCGAACCCACTTTGAACGTCGCAGCAGACAACACCAAATCCCAGTCTACCGCGTGCGTTATGAACGGCACTGAACCTGAATCCCGATTGTGAAGGCGTCATCACGCCATCGCCAACTCACTTCGTTGATGCTGGCAATTCGGGCAGGCGGCCCTCTGCTGCCGCTGAAGAGTTAGCCGCTCCGCCTACACCTGAAGCACTAGGAACCACCTCCGTGGAGGACGCTTGCGGTGCACTGCTAGCCTGCTCGCCCGCTTTTGGCTCTGCTGCCTGAGGCTTCTCCGTACCTTGAGCGTCTATCGGTAACTGCTCAGAGTGTGATGCAGAGTCGAGATCGGTCGGCGGTGGCATTTCCAGAAGCCCTTCTGTGGCGAGACTGATTGGAGCAGACGTGTTTTGCCTTGCAGATGGATTGAAGGGACCGCTGGTCAAAGGAGCAGGACTGTTTTTCATGCCAGGTAAAATGCTCGGCCGCAGGAACCGTCCAGTGCGGTAGGCATCATACTTAGCCCCCTTGGCCCACGGACCCTCAGCGAGTTGCACGTTGTTGTAGGCAAGAAGTGACCCCTTCTCGCGATGAAAATCTCGGATCGCCAGGTTGTATCTTGAGAGTGAGCCGTAGAATTCAGTTGCACTGTTGACCAACTGCCTCTGAGCAAGAAGCAGATCACGTATGTTGTCTGAACCGATCCGGTAACGGGTATCGAGCACGTCAACCTGATTTAAATCAGCGATCAATCGATCGTAATTGGTTTCCAGTAATTCGTGGGTCGTCGATACCTGTCTCGCCGCATTTGACAGGTTGTGACTGATCAGAAATTCTGTTTCGGCAAGAATAGCTCGCTCACGCTTCACGTTAAGTTTGGCATTTGCAATCGCGAGACCTGCGGCTCGAAGCCCAACCGGAAACCGCAAGTCCACACCTGCCTGCCATTCCTGATAGTTACCACCCGTAATCTCCCCGTACATATTATCGAGCGTAGCATCTTTGTTGCCAATCAAATGATTGCCCAGGCCGTACCAACGATACTGGCTGACAAAATCAAACCTCGGTTTATAGTTCAGCCTCGCAGCCACCAATTCCATGTCTCGGCGTTTCACCTGAAATTTCTGCTTGCGAATTTCTGCCCGACGCTCCAAGGCTTGAGCAAGTGCGCTCTCCCAATCAAATATCACGCGTACATCGATCGGTTCGGTGATCGGCCTTAACAGACGCCCATCGGTGGCTACCATCCCCACCATATACCGCAAGCTCTGCTCAGATTCATAAAGCCCACTTGGGCCGGCTAACGCTGTCTGTACTTGCGCTTCAAAATTATAATATTGTGACCTCGCCTGTGCTTCATCATCCAAACGGCCAGCGCCGACTTCAAGCCGCTTTTTATTGTACTCCCAGGTTCGACGTGCCAACTCGCGTCCACGTACAGCGGTATCAAGTCTTCGGTAAGCAGTCACGAGATCCCAATATTTCTGCTCAACGTCAGTGACCACCTGGATGACAGAAGCTTCGAAGTCAACCAGTGAAATATCCTCATTGACACGTGCAATCAGGACTCCGTTGTATTGCCCAGGCACAGACCCAGGTCCCGCAATACGGTTGTAAGTCGAGCCAGCTCCCTGCGCCAAAGGTTGACGCCACTCCGCTTCCACCCAGCCGTCGAATGCACTTGGGAAAGCCCGAAACGGCTGGTTATTCCGCGAATAGTTGACGATGTGTCGTAATGCATAACTACCACCTGTTGCGGTTGTTTTCGACAACTCGGCATTAAATGCAGCATTCTTGCCCAGTGAAACCGAAGGGGTAAACGCAGAAGTAATGCCACCCGGTGCAACATTGTTAGGACGGTCAACCGATGACCAAAAAAGTTGCTGTGCGTATTGCGCATCGAACGCAGACAACGCTGCTTCCGAACCAAACTGTAGTGACGAAGCGGTGATTGCTGGGTCATAGACGGTCACCGTACCCTGAGTAGCAACCCGTACATCCTGAGACCCACCCACCGTACGTAATACAAGACTCTGTGTCACAGCCAAATTGACGGCGTCCTGCAATGACAACTCCACAGTCGGCAAGTCAGCCGGATCCTGCATCGTCAACGGCAGCGTCGTCTGCTGTGCCTTCAGTAGAGGAGGCGTTTCACACTGCTTCACCTCGGGATACTGAATGCTTAACCCGTGGTCCGCACGATATGACTTTTTTGTGTCGTGTTTTCCGTCCGGAATGAGCTGGGCGATGGAACACCCTGCGACCGTTGAAACCACCATCAAACCCAAAAAAACAATCGCAGTGCAACGCATCGGTGAATGCAACGGAGCAGCAGAGGCGACATGAAAGTCACCGTTCTGGTGATGATCGTGTTGTTGCCTGCAGAATGTGTTAGATACGCGGAATCGCATGGAATAAAGCCTTGATTTACCACGCCTTCCGCTATACCAGACAATCTGGATAACCGGACCGTTCGAACGGTGCGCCATGTTCGTTATCGGCGATTCATGCAGCACAACTGGAACTACCGAATAACGAAACAGAGCGGTAGATTCCGACAAAACGTTACAGCCCGCAGACTCGGCACCGACTTTGCCGATTACACAAAGTGTAGGGTTCCGTCCTGTTGCTGTGACGCTTGCCAGCACAATCAAAAGCCTTGGCTTAATTCAGCATTACGAACAGATTTTGCGAGGCCCCCTTGCCGGCTGTGCTCTGCAGTCGAAAACTTAGCCAGCGACATCCATCATCCGCATGCAACGGACTTGTGCGAGCTGGATCGTGCCTCGTAAAACCCTACCACCCAACAGCTTGGCGATTGGAGATTCAACCCTTAGAGCTTTGGCACCCAAGGTTGTGGCCCATCGGGCTTCGCTCTGAGAAACTTGGCACCGACCTCCTGATACCACGAATGAAGGTCTGTGGTCATCTGCTTGACGATCTCAGGATGCTTAGAAGCCACGTCGGTCCTTTCACCGATATCATCTCCAAGGTGGTACAGATGCTTTCGCCCATCTTCGTAGCGTTCAATCAACTTCCAATCGCCGGACCGCACAGCCCCGCCAGGAAAACCGCCTTGATTACTGTAGTGGGGATAATGCCAAAAAAGTGACTTTCGTTTCGTTTGCTGGAAGCCGCCCAGCAGCGGCACGAGGCTCTCGCCATCAATTTTTTTCTGTTTGTTGACAGTGATCCTGCACAGGTCAAGCAGTGTTGGATAAAAATCAATTGTCATCACCGGCACGTCACAGACCGTCCCAGCTTTCGTGACACCAGGCGCTCGGATCATGAAAGCTTCCCTAATTCCACCTTCGTAAATCCAACCCTTACCGCCTCGCAAAGGCAAGTTGCTGGTAGGCGAGCCTTCCGACGTAGAGAGCCCACCGTTGTCACTAGTAAGACAGACAATCGTATTCTCAGCGAGTCCCAACTCATCCAATGCGACCAAGACTTTTCCGACCGCCTTGTCCATCGACTCAACCATCGCGGCGTAGGTGGCGTGCGTTTGCAAGGTGCGGACTTTACGGCTCTTTGCGTTGGGCCACACCTGTTCCTCATCACTAAATACTTCTGCGTCTGATAAACCGAGCCGTTTGGCTTTTTCCTGATACTTGGCCACCAGATCACGTGGGGCCATCAGGGGTGTATGCACTGAGTAAAAGGAAAGGTAGGCAAGAAACGACTGCGTCTTATGATCCCGAATGAAACGGACGGTTTCATCAGCAAGTCGTGCGGTCAGGTGCTCACCTTTGGGGCCATCCTGCAATCTGGGATTCGCATAGGGAGAGAAGTACTTTCCGGCTTTGAAGGGTCCCCCAGCACGATGGCCCCCGGCGTTCACATCAAATCCCTGATGTTCAGGCCAAAACTCTTCCGTAGGACCAAGATGCCATTTTCCGGCGAAGAACGTGGAGTAACCGGATGCTTTCGCCGCCTCTGCCAAAGTCCATTCGTCGAGGGGCATGCGATCGTTCAGAACAGCTGGCAAGAAACGCCCAGTGCGATTGCCGGCAAAGAAATTCGTCGCATCAACACGGCTCGGATACTTCCCGGTCAAGATACTGTATCTCGTTGGTGAACAAACCGGATTCGCTGCATAACCATTCGTAAATCGCACCCCGGAATTTGCCAACTTGTCTATATTCGGCGTCTCGTAAAACGTGGCAGGATTATTAGCTCCGATGTCCATGTAACCCAAATCATCGACTAGCACAAAAAGCACGTTGGGATGTTCAATTTCTGCTGAGTCGACATACCGTACCCAAAACAGGCAGCATACGAATGAAACTGAAATAACGGATAAACGAAGCATGACTGTCGCCAAAATGTAAAAGACAAAGAGAGTAGAATGAGCTGATATGGCCTACCATGCCGAAACGCCCGTGAGATCGCGTTACGGTAAGCTCGAAATCGCGTGCAGCGTTCGCACCGTGTTCTACATTATTTTCATTCGACGCCCCCACGAACACAAGCACCACTGTAATGAGTCAGAACCAGTGATGCATTGCTGCGAGGATCAAGTGTTTAAGAATCAGAAAAAACTCTGCCTAGCGGCATTCAACTTGAGGACAATAATGCAACCTGCCTTCTTATTTGCATTACTACTGAGCATCGTCACGAGCCCAATCTTTGCTGACGAACCCAAAACTCTGGTGAAGCCCCAAGTTCTGAAAAGGGTGATCCAGTCAGTGAGCCCAGCGGTTGCCACGATTCGTGTCAAAGGGCGTGATGGACAGCAGATCGCAATCGGCACAGGATTCGTCATCGATGGCACGGGCTTGCTTGCCACCAATTTTCATGTAATCACGGAAGGCCGAGCATTCACGGTTGAGTTGCCATCAGGCCGCATGCTGCCCGTGAGCGCAGTGGAGTCATCCGACCGAGCCAGCGACCTCGCATTGTTGCGGGTGGACATCGGTGGCGAAAAACTTCCTTCACTGGAACTTGCGGATTCCTCTCTTCCTTCCCGAGGTTCGCGTGTTCTTGCCTTCGGAAATCCGCTTGGAATGCGAGACAGTGTTGTGACAGGGATTGTATCGGCAATACAGGAGATCGAAGGACGTGAGATGATCCAGCTGGCGATGCCAACCCAGCCAGGTAATAGTGGCGGTCCTCTGGTCGATAGCGAAGGGAAAGTAATTGGCATCATCAACATGAAATCTGCGATTGACGACAATCTGGGGTTTGCGATACCGATCCGCCAACTCGATGCCCTGCGAGAGGCACCAAACCCAGTCGCTTATGAGAGATGGATTCATCTGGGCCGACTCAAAGAAAAGGATTGGCTTCCCATTTTCGATGCCACATGGACGCAACGAAGCGGCATGATCATGGCTCGAGGCGAAGGCTCAGGATTTGGTGGCCGCGCACTCTGTCTTGCCAATTCTGAAACGCCAGACCGGCCATTCGAAATCGCAGTACGCGTTCGAATGGACAAAGAGTCAGGGGCAGCAGGCATCGCGTTCCATTCGGATGCAATGAACAGGCATTATGGTTTTTACCCCAGCAATGGGCTGCTCAGGCTAACCTGTTTCAAAGGGGCATCCGTTTATTCATGGGAAGTCCTCAAGGAAGTGCGGACCAAGCACTATTTTCCTGGCGATTGGAATCGGTTACGAGTGCGTATCGAAGCCGGCAAGTTGCAATGCTTCGTCAATGGCCACATGGTGATCGAATCAAACGATACACAGTTAACCACAGGAAAATGCGGGCTCGTCAAATTCCGGGACACAGAGCCTGATTTCAAACGATTCGAAGTTGGCACAAACCTTGGCTTTCCTCCACTGACTAGGCGTACACAGAATTTGATCAGCGACATTTTCTCCCACCCATCCAACCTAAGCCAATTAACGGCCGCAGACATCATGGACCTCGGAGAAGTCAGTGAAGCAGCCAACCTTCAAATCAAACAGAAGGTCGCCCAAATCGAAAAACAGGCAGAAGACTTACGGCGTCTCGCTTCTGATGTAACCAATGCGCCCATCACACGCGAACTTGCCGAATTGGCACGTAAGAAACCTAGCAACATGCTGCTGCATGGATCGCTCTTGATTGCCAAACTTGATAATGCTGACATCGATGTTGATGCGTATTTGGCAAGAGTCGAGGAAATGGGTAGGGAAATCAGCGCAAAAATTCAGACAACTGCGAATGCAAATACAAAACGTGATGCTCTACACACTTATCTGTTTCAAGAAAATGGATTTCATGGCGGAAGTGCTGAGTACTATCATCCAGCGAATAGTCACCTCAACCGAGTGATCGATGATCGCGAAGGGTTACCCATCACACTTTCGATTCTATACATGGAATTGGGACGCAGGATCGGCATCGACACGGAAGGTGTCGGACTACCAGGCCATTTTATCGTGCGACAAGTGATTGATGACGATGATCAGAAACTGATCGATGTTTTCGAACGCGGTAAAATATTGACCTTGGACGATGCCGCCAAACTTGTCTCAACTCGAAGCAATCGTTCCATCACGACTGCTGACTTACGAGCGCAAACGCCGATTGAAATTCTGAATCGGGTGTTGGGGAATCTAATTGGTGTTGCCGGTGATCAGCAGGATGCCGAAGCAATCAACCGGTACTGTGAAGCTTCCGTTGCAATTCAACCAGATTCAATTCTTGCAAGAAGAATGCGATCCCAAATTCGCATGATGACAGGCCGCAATGCAGCAGCGATTCAAGATCTGGACTGGTTGATCGATCATGATGACGAAGGATTTGCACAAACGGAAGCAACTCGTTTAAGACAGACGCTGCTTGAACAGACGGAGAATGAGTGAGAGAGCATTGCCACCTGTTGGGTTTGAAACATCACGCTCAGTGACCTTTCAGAAGGGTAGTTCATTTGATTGCAGCCTGAATTAAAGCTTCTACATTCGTTGTTGGAATACGAGGCTTGGGCCATTCAATCTGCTTCGGCTGCAAGCATGGCAAGCCCCCCCGTTGAAGTGCAGTCTCGACATACGCAGGGTCACCACATGTCCAACAATTTCCCAAAATCAAAGTACTCAACGCAATACGCCCGAATACTCGGCCGCATAGTCCCTCTGCCATGTGATCTCCCGGGGCTCAACCCGCTGCGAATGGTTGAGCCATCACAAAACCTATCTACCTATTTCACTCTCAGTGAGTCAGACCATCGACGCCCGCAGGTGAAACGCTTGTTCGGGGCAAATCTGGCAAGCATCGGCAAAAAAGAAACAAAGCGCTGTACGTTTCACCCGTGGTGGGCTGATTCAATCGGACACAGCTTCTTTCATTGCTGCACCGACAATGCTGTGTGTTAGTCGATCGCTGACTTTATCTGCAAGCACACGAAAGACGCAAAAACACCCCCGAAAACAAAATGTTCGCGGGGGTGCATTTAGATAAGCGGAGGGCACGGGACTCGAACCCGCAACCCCTTGCGGGGCAATTGATTTCGAATCAACCTCCTCACCAATTCGGATACCCTCCGGGAGCAATCATGTTGGCTACCGGACCGTGACTCGTCAAGTCGATTGAAAAAGCATTTCTGGCTGTGAGGCTTGCCAGACTTTCAAAATCCTGCTTGAAGGCTGGGTCTCGGTTCAATAATTCCTCGATTCCAGCTCCACTTGGATGTGGATTATCAACATTCAAGTTTTGGCGTGAATCAAGACGAATTTTCAAGGCACCGCTCACGTCCAAATCCGCGTCCCTTATGAGACTGCGAATCCGACTGCTGATCCGGGCATGCAAGTCTTCGATGTTAGGGGCTCCGTCGGTACTTTCGACGCCCGATATCTGCTGTGCAGGACCTGCCTGCTGTGCTGATGTGGACGCCGCAGCGTCACCGCCACGGAGCACTTCATCAAAGCCCATCGCCTTGCCAACGCGGCCTGCCACCTGAGTCGCAAGTTGCGTTGCACCATGAACGAGCGCCAAGTTGGGAACTGGAAAATCAATGCTTGTGCTCAGTTTTGAAGTTAAACTCTTTGAGCCATTTTTCCCATTTGTGTGCATCCGCATGGCTATTGAGCTTCAACTCATGCCATTTGACACAACGATACTTGACGTCAATGTGACCGTTGTGCTGATTCTTTTTAAGCTCACACCCAAGCTTTTTCAGCGTTTGCATGATGGTGTCAGCCTTTTTGGCGTCATGGATATGCTTGGCTTTCCACTCCGTTAATTGGTAGCGAACAATTTCGTCCGCAAACGCAAAGGTCGGAAGCAAGGTGATGGAAAGAGCAAATAACAATCGTTTGAACATGGGGATAGGATCCTCGTGGATGGACTGATTTGGTGGGGTGGTACAAAAAAAAATCGCAGCGGGTCAAGAGTTGCTTTGACAATTCCGAGCGATCCGGCACCAACGCCACCTTTGAAACCCCAAGACGGGTTGCCGGTGAAAGCACCGGTTAATTGGAAAAAGACTCTCGCTAGAGTGGAAAATTCAGGAAGCAGGACAAAAAAATCCCCTCCGAATGCAAAACCCATCTTTCGATGACTCGGAAATAAAAAAGGGAAGAGCAGGGCAGGGAAGGGTAAAACGGGCCGAAATCACCTCCTGAATGTCTCACGGTTGCGAAAACCGCAAGGTACGCCGACAATTCAGCAACGAAACCACTTCAGCCCTGACCCAATCAAGTCGCAATTAAACGTCAAAAACACGCCGATTTAGACGACTTGAAAATCGGGCACCTCCTGCAACGAGGGCCTCCCCCTCGATCCTGAACTGCAATGAATGATCAGCCGAATTCGAACGAAATTGACGCCAAAGATCCTCGTGTCGCGCGGCGTGAAAAGATGCGTCAGATCGAAGAACTGGGCCTCGATCCCTGGGGCAGCCGTTTCGATGACCGCTCGCTGATTTCCGAGTGCCAAGCTCGCCAATCAGATATTCAGTGGAGTCGAAAAGACGGTGAAGTCGTTGCCTTGCCCGACCTGACGGCAGAAGGATTCGACTTCCGACAGTGGAAATCAGAAAATGGCCCCGGTGAACAAACCGGCCCCACTGTCCGAGTCGCAGGTCGAATCATGCTGTCACGCGACAAGGGAAAACTCATCTTCCTTACGTTGCGGGACTGGACCGGTGAGATCCAAATTTTTGTCGGTAAAAATCAAGTGGGCGACGACGGGTTCGCTGTCGCCAAACTTTTCGACTTAGGCGATCTGGTCGCTGCAGAGGGAAGACTCGGAAAAACAAATACAGGTGAATTGACGGTATTTGCGACCAAGATCTTCTTTCACGCCAAGATGTTGGAACCCGCTCCCGACAAGCATGCCGGACTTACAAACACCGATATGCGACAGCGGATGCGGTATGCCGATCTCGCCTTCAACGACGGTGTCATGCAGACGTTCCTCGATCGCACCAAAATTGTGAAATCCATTCGCCATACATTGGATGAAGATGGCTTCTGCGAAGTCGAGGGCCCGACACTGCACACCGTCGCCGGTGGTGCCGCAGCACGCCCCTTTGCCACGCATCACAATGCACTCGATATGCCTCTCACTATGCGGATCGCTTTAGAATTGCACCTCAAACGACTCATGGTCGGTGGAATGGAACGCGTCTACGAGGTGGGCCGAGTCTACCGTAACGAAGGCATCAGCCCGCGTCACAATCCCGAATTCACCATGCTGGAATGCTATCAAGCATATGGCGACTACCAGTCAATGATGGACCTCACCGAACAGCTTATCATTGACGCCATTGATGCGATTGGTGGTGGTTATATCCGTGAATTCGATGGGAAAACGATTGACTTCACACCGCCATTCCAACGCGCCACCTACGCAGACCTATTCGCCAAAGCAACGGGCATAGATCCATCTGATGACGAAGCCGTCCTCAAGTACGCGCAGACGTTGCATCTTGCCATCGAAGGCAAGCACCCTGATGTGATCCGGAATGAGATCTTCGAGGAGAAGGTTGAGGACACTCTGGAGGGCCCCATTTTCGTGATCGACTACCCTGCTAGCATTTGTCCCCTGACCAAACGCAAACAGGGAAATCCAGCAATCGCCGAACGATTTGAGCTATTTATTCTTGGAATGGAGCTTGCAAACGCATATACCGAGCTCAACGACCCCGATCTTCAGGAAGAGCTTTTCAAGACACAGCTTGAAGGCCAAGATGAAGAGGATTCGATGGCAAAAATGGATCACGACTTTGTCCGTGCCTTGCGTTACGCGATGCCGCCAGCAGGCGGCCTGGGGCTAGGTATCGACCGACTCGTGATGCTTTTAACGGGAAAAAAGTCGATTCGAGACGTCATTCTTTTCCCTCTTTTACGCCCCGAGGGCACCAACTCCTAGAGTTGGAATACTATTCGACCAGCCTCGCTTGCGAGCGAAGAACGAAGAGCAGCGGTGCCAGATTGTTGCTTGGAGTTAGCGTGCTGGCGTTCTGTGAATAGCCGCGAACGCTGCTCGAGTGCTGAAATCGGCCGAATTGGGAGCCCGATTGCCGTTTACGCCCGGCAACTGACTTTCCTAGACTCGCAGGCAGTCATGAAGGATGCACACGGATGTGCCTCAATCGATTGAATCCAAGGAACGGTATATGTATCGCTGGCTGCTTTGTTTTCGCTATTTGCGAACTCGCTACATAGCGCTCGCATCAATCATCAGTGTGACACTGGGTGTTGCAACGTTGATCGTCGTCAATAGCGTCATGGCAGGCTTCTCTGCCGAGATGCATGAGCGTCTCCACGGTTTGGCATCTGACATTCTGATTGAATGTCACGCCAGTGGAGGCATGCCTGACCCTGAGGGCCATCTTGAAGAGATCATGAAGGTATGCGGCGATGAGGTCGTTGGTTCTTCCGCTAGCGTTCACGTTCCAGCAATGCTGGGGATCGATTTCAATGGACAACTCATCACCCGACACGTGAATTTTGTTGGCCTAGATCCAGCGACTTATGACGACGTCAGTCACTTTGGACGCTACCTGCTACATCCACAAAATCAGTCTCAAGTCGAATTCGATCTTCGGGAAGATGGATTTGCGCCCGACCGGGAACAATTTCCTAACTCGGGATGGGGTTACCGTCGTGCCCGCGTTGCTTACGAACGTGCACTTGCGGAAGAGCAAGCAAGAATCGATGCCCTGAGAGCCCCTGCCAGTAGCATCACCAATGAAGATACAGGTCCCTCATTGACGATTGGTACACCGCAAATCTTTGATGAAAGTGGCACAGAGGAAATTTCTGAGTTTGATCCTGCAGTCGAGCAGTTCCCCGGAATCATTTTGGGCATATCCACATGCAGTGCTCGCATGCGTGATGAAGAGAACAACGTCCGCGACCATTACTACTGTCGTCCTGGCGATGATGTACGGATGATGTTTCCGAACGCGTCCGACAATGCCAAAGTCGTGAATCAGAAATTCACTGTCGTGGACATGTACGAGTCCGGGATGAGTGAATACGACAGCACCTTTGCTTTCTGCAGACTTGACCAGTTGCAGGAATTCCGAGGGATGATTGATCCTTCCAGTCAGGTCCGCAGCGTTACAACGATCCAATTAAAGCTGGCTGAGGGTGCTGACTTGAACGCGGTCCGCGATGCTTTGCGTCGCCGCTTTCCACCTAACATTTATGCTTACAACATTCAGACATGGCGGGACATGCAAGGCCCGCTTCTGGCCGCCGTGAAATTAGAAACAACGATTCTGAACATCCTACTTTTCCTGATCATTGCGGTCGCAGGATTCGGAATTCTGGCCACGTTCTTCATGATTGTCGTCGAGAAAACCCGCGACATTGGAACACTCAAGGCATTGGGCGCTTCAGGCGGCGGTGTCATGAGCATTTTCCTCAGTTACGGCCTGCTACTCGGATTTGTCGGCAGCGGTGCTGGGTTGATTGGTGGATTGTTATTTGTTGACCATATTAATGAGGTTGCGACGCTCATCGAAAGGATAACGGGACAGGAAGTGTTCGACCCCACCGTTTATTACTTTACCGAGATCCCCACCATCATTCACCCATTCACTCTGGTATGGGTCATGGCAGGAGCAGTTGCCATCGCCATCTTCGCAAGCGTCCTACCGGCTCTCAGAGCGGCAAGGATGCACCCGGTAAAAGCACTGCGATTCGAGTAAAAGTTGCATTTGCGATTTGCGCGAACCCTTGACCAACTCTCAAAAACAACACGGCTAAAACATGACCTTAGATACAGTGCTTCGCGCCCAAGATGTTTACAAGAGTTACCACAAGGACCGCATCGAAGTTCCTGTTTTACGCGGCGTCGACTTCGAGGTGACGACCGGTCTTGTGACCGCGCTCGTTGGAAGAAGTGGAAGTGGTAAAAGCACGCTCATGCATCTTCTGGCGACACTCGATCAGCCCGATCGCGGCGAAATCCAATTTCAAGGCGAACGCATCGACAACGCCCCACGCTCTCGCCGAGATCGTTATCGCAACCATGACATTGGAATCATCTTTCAATTTTACCACCTGTTGCCCGAACTCTCTGCCATTGAAAACGTGCTTGCTCCCACCATGATTGGCAGATCCGCGTGGAACTTTTTCAGGCATCGAAAAGAAGCCAAAAGGCGGGCCGAAGCCATGCTTGATCGGGTTGGTTTGTTGCATCGAGCTTCACACAAACCGGCCGAGATGAGTGGCGGAGAAATGCAGCGTGCAGCCATCGCACGGGCTTTGATGACTGACCCGACTTTACTGCTGGCCGACGAACCCACCGGAAACCTTGATACCGAAACGGGCCTCGATATTCTGAGCCTGTTGACCGAACTGAATCAGGATGACAGTTTGACCATCCTGATGATCACACACGATGATTCGATCGCTGAATCTGCTGATCGCTGTCATCGCATGCAGGATGGGCAACTACAGCAGGGAATGCCCGAACTTCTGATCGCGTAGACGAATCCATGGAAGCGTGCGATCGATCACACAATCCTCAAATCTGACCCCAAACAAGTTGGCATAGTTAATTGCAATTGTGCCAACCTTACGGGTTTCCGCTCATATCTTCAGTTGTTGGATCTGCAGGCCAAAGCACAACCTGCCCGTCACCCCCTGCGGTCATCAGCAAATCGCCATTGGCTGTCGTGTCCAGCGCCGTCACATCTCCTTCGTGCCGTCGCAATGACATGATCTCACGACCTCTTCCATACTCATCTCCGTCTGCTGTGGAAGCAGCAAACTGAGGATCCCAGACACGAGTGGTACCGTCTTGGGACGCTGAAAATACTCTCATGTTACCGGCATCATTTCCGATCAAGCCAACATCGTTGACCGTGCCTGCATGACCACTCAAAGTCACAAGCTTCATCTGACGATCCGGTGTCGGAAGCCGCCATACAAGAACGTTCTTGGCACTGCTTCCAGCTGCAATGAATTTTCCATCGTCAGAAATTGCGGCGCATCTCAAACTCTGCTGCTCAGGCACTTCCACGAGGATCGTTTCCGCCGCGTTGCGCAGATGACGATAGCGAGCCAATCCCCGATCTCCGACGACCCAAAGTCGACCTCCATCTTTTGAGAAACGAATCCGACGTACTGCCTTGGGCAATTCGGACTGCTGCTCTGTCACATGTTCCTTCGCAACACCGGTAAAAGGTTTGATCTTTCGAGTTTGTGGGTTGAATTCCCAGAACTCAACAACTCCCTCATCTCCACCTGTCGCGAACATGTACCCCGTGGTGCCAGCCCTGACAGGCGAAAACTGGATGGTTCGAATTGGCTTATCGGACTCGATTTTCGCCAAAGCTTGTCCAGATTCAGCGTCCCAGATTTTTACTGATCGGCTTGCCGTCGCAACGTACTTTGCATCAAACGAGAAACCAGCCTCAGTCAATTCAGCATGTGCGCGATAACTTTTCTCTTCGCGTTTGGTAGCCAGATTCCAAAGAAAGACACCATTATTGTTCATGGTAAGTACTCTTTGGTCATCAAGCGGCAAGACGCCTTCGGTATCACCACGAACGCTCGGCATTACGAAAGTTGTTCCACCATTCGTGGACTGCGAAGTCTGCGAAACGAATTGTTTCATTTGCTCACTATTCATGAAATCATCTGCTTTCAGAACGCGCCCCAGATTCCACGCACGAATCTCTGATTTTTCATTCGTGCTTGCAGTACGACTGACGAAGACCATTCTGTTGTCCGGGTCAAATCTTGCGGAAGTGATCCTCGCGCGACTCACGGAACCACCATCACTCGACCTGGGGGTAACTGTCAAATCCAGCACTTTTCCCAGTCCCGACCCAACGTCCCACAGTGTTGCAAAAGTCTTGATGTAGGTTTCATTCGCAACCTCGCACACGGTCACCAAGTACTTATTGTCATGCGAGAGCGACAAGTCAATTACATAACCAATCTGCTGGAAACGCAAACCCTCAAGACGGGTCTGCAAATCTATTTGTGTGACAGAGGCATTGTCCGCCGCAACTAAAATTGAATTTCCATCGTTACTGAACACAGCAGCATTAATCCGGGACCCTCTTAGGTTGACCATCGGAGAACCGATCTGTTGTCCGGTTTTAATGTCCCAGAGCAAGCCAATTCCAAAGTCATCGCCAGTGAATAGTGTTTTCGAATCAGGTGAAATGGCAAAAGCAGAGACTCCCTCCTGCCCGGGTTTCCCAAGAAGTTCATGCACGATCCGCGGCGATTCTTTGCCTGACGGATCAAGACCCCAGAGGATGCCACGAAGACTCGATTCACTGGAACCCGTTAACAACCAGCGCCCATCACGCGAGAGTGCAAAAGCAGTGTTCAAACCTGTTTTATTAGCTGCTCCAACCTGAACGGCTCGTTCCAAGTCCCACACCCGAATCGTTTCATCCCCACTTCCGACATACAATAACCCGTTGGGTTGATCAACCTGCATCGACATGGCGACAAAATCAGTACCCTCATCCAAGGACAATTCCGACACCTGACGAAATTCCAGCGACTCTTCACCCACTCGTATGACCTCTGCCTTGTGGTCACCTCGAGCAATCACGATCTGCTTCCCGCCGGGTGCAAAACTCGCAGACCAGATTTCTTCCCGAGGATCCTGAGTTTCCAAATTCGAACGGCCAGCATTACCCGCTGCCTGCGACTTGAAAGCGCCCACATAAGTTGCGGGATTCCAATGACGTACGGTTCCATCATCCGATGCAGACACAATGAAGTTGTCTTGACCAGGTACAAAATCTGCACCGACCACCCAACCACCGTGCCCCTTGAGTGTTTGACGGACTTTTCCGTTACCTTGACCAAGATCCCATAGTTTGACGGTGTAGTCATCGGATGCGGTTAACAGCAACTCGCCATTCGCACTGAAGCGAATACTTTCAATTGCATCGGTATGGGCTTTGGCAGAAGACAAATCACGTTCCGACCGTGAGGCAGGCGACACGACGCGATCCCCGGCAACCGTTTCAAAGTCTTTCAGTGCTACCCCTACGTCTCTTGCGAGTAACGCAGGCACAGTCGCCCCTATAGCGTCAGTCTGCTGAGTTTGTTGAACGGCTGCTTCGATGGACCTTCGATATTCTTTCTCACCCTTTGCAGACACTTCCGATGTATTCCAAATCAGCACGTTACCTGCTAAATCTCCGGAAGCAACACGCTGCCCTGATCTGTCGAAAGTAACAGCGGAAGGTGGTGCGGAATGATCGGACATTCGCCCGAGCAACTGCAACGCGGATCCGTTGCCTTGCTGAACCTGTTCCCAAACGACGACTTTCCCGCTTCTACCATCTCCAACCACAGCGGCCAAAAACGTTCCCCGCCCCTGATCAGCGATCGCGATTTGTCGCACGGGAAGGAAATGCCACCCAACCGCTTCTTCACGCAGAGATCCATCGGGAGCCTGCTTCCATGATCGAACCGATCGATCTTCTGAAGCCGTCCACAATGTTCCATCCTTGCCAAAACAGATATCCGTGATGCCACGTTTGTGGGCAGCGACGGTCACAACTCGGTCAGAGACACTTGTAAGATCATCTAATCCAGAGACAACAAAAACGTTTCCACTCGCAGTCCCAATTGCGAGCTTCTCTCCATTCATCGAGATCGCTACGCTCGTTGCTAGCTGGTTTCCAAGGATCGCCGGTGGAATGATGAATTTTTCGACTACTTGCTGTTCACTCCCCAAACGCAAACCCTGAACTGCACCATCGGCCAAAGCGACGGCACCCACACGTGCCGCTTCGCTTACCGCAAGATCAATCGCCGGTATCTGACCGAGGCTCAACGACTCGGATTGGTTTGCTTGCCGCCATAGCCACCGCCATTCCCATCCCATGGCACGATCACCTGCACTGGAATTCTCGGCCAGGTCCATCAAAATTTCTCGCGCCCCATCGGCTTCATTGCGATCAAGCCGCGCCTTGGCTAAAGCTATTTTAGAATTGTATTCTTCGTATTCCGCACGTGTTTTCTGCTGCCTCGCGATCTCTGCTTGAGCTACTGCTTCCAAACGCTGTTGCTCGGCATTTCTCTCCGCTACCACAGCCTTTTCCTTCTCAGCAACTGCCAATCCTCGTTGCTCTTTGGCAGTCACCTCTGCCTTCACCGCTTTTTCCCGCTCCTGCTCCGCCACCTTTCTTTGCTCGTCCGCAAACAACTGAGCGTTCACCGCTTTTTCTTTCTCCGTGACCGCCACCTCTCGTTGCTCATTCGCAAACTCCTCAGCCTTCACCGCTTTTTCTTTCTCCGTGACTGCTAACTCTCGTTGCTCGTTTGCTACTTCTCTTTGCTCATTCGCCTCCTTTGCTGCCGCTCTTGCGAGCCTTCGTTCTGAATCAATCCAGACCGAAGCGAGAGCACCACCAACAAGAATGACCGCCAACATTACGATCGCTACTCTCCGAAGCAGCGCAACCTTAGCTGTATGCGAGTCACGATTTGCAATCTCTGCATCAAGCTTCGCAATCAACTCTTGGTGCTCGGGCTGATTTCTATCAAGAAGTGACAAACCAAAATCGTAATCACCCTTATCACAAGCGATCCCAGCATGAATTAATTTTGTTTTTTCCAGACCCTGCTTTGCTCTTTCATTGTCTGGCCACGACTTCAAGGCCTCTTCATAGCGGAAAGCTGCCCGAGAAAGGGGGGCGTAGGATGCTTCCTGCTGCCCCAGATTCAGATCTTCGGTAGCTCGCACAGTGAGCGAAATACTCTCAGCATGCTCTCGGTACGCACGTATATCATTTTGGAAACTAGCAACGTCCGGATAGCGATCCTCCGGCTTGGTCGCCATCGCTCTCATCGCAATGTTGAGCAATTCACCCTGTTGGGCTTCACTTACTTTGCGAATGGTGTTTCGCCGTACCGATTTCAAGCACTCCGTTACACTCTTCGCCTTGTGCGGCGCCGAGCCCGTCACAATCATGAACAGCGTCGCGCCGAGCAAATAGATATCACTGGACGGTCCAATTTTCTCCAATGGCCCGGTCACCATTTCTGGAGCCATAAATGCAGGAGTACCACCGAGCCCAGAAGTCGCAAAGATCGAATCGTGCTTGTCATAATTTGAAGTCGGCAGCGCCAACCCCCAGTCCATGACCATGACGACGCCGAAGTCACCCAACATGATATTTTCTGGCTTGATATCACGGTGCACCACACCTCGCTCATGCGCAAAGCCAATGGCATCGCATGACTTCATCAAAATTTCCAGATTTTCGTCACGCGAAGTTTTCTTGATCACCTTCGACCAAGGCGTACCCACGACTCGCTTCATTGAATAGAAGAGTTCATTTTCACTCGTGACAGCCACGTCATGAATGGGCACTATATTGGGGTGATCAAGATCACCTGTCACAATTGCTTCTGAAAGAAACTGCTGCCTGCGTTCCTCTTCAACACTGTCAAGCTTGCCAAGACGCTCCAATTGAGCCCGACGTTCACCATCAAGTGGCTTGATCAACTTCAACGCCAAAAGGCGATTAAGAGACCCTTGCCTGGCAACGTACACGTCCCCCATGCCACCTTGGCCAAGTTTTCTGACGAGACGGTAGTCGTCATCGACGTTTTGTTTCTCTTTGCCAGTGCTGACGGCACGCTCACGTAATCGGCTGAACTGGTAATCAACCCATGTTCTTCTCGGCCCCGCACCGGATTGAACGGTTTGCCCAGCTTTGGGAGCTTCACCTTGTGCTGCCAAACTCCATGCACTGGCCTCTTCATCGGAAAGCTCACGCGGGTTGATGGTCTGCCCAATGTCAGCGCTTTCAAGAACAGATGAATCGACCGTGTGCACACTGGGATGGCTGTCGTAGCCGTCATAAGTCGCTTCCTGTGCATCCCGGATGGTAGACTCAACTCGGTCGTGGTCGCGATTTCCATCCCCAGCACGCACAATCGGGCGGGCTGGAGAGGTGCTATCTTCACCAGCCAAATCACTCTCAGGACCCGACATGATCGTTTGATCGATATCCCCCTCCATGATGGTCTTGTCGAGATCCTCAGCTAAGTTGCCATCATGACCAGAATCAGATTCCCCACTACCATCAGTAGGCGATTCACCCTGTTCGTCAGCAAGGAATGTTGCATCCAGTTCATTCACTGTGACATCGAGATCGACTCCGGACTCATCATCGTCCTTCGGTTCTTCACTCGCCTTCTGACCGGAAAGCGAGTGGTCATGATCGCTTCGACTCGCAGACGTTGTATCAAAATCTTCAAGTGTTGCATTGGGATCAAATCCGGCCGAATCACTCGCGGCATCTGCTTCAGCGGGTTCGATTCCCGCTACCGTTCCACTCTCACCTGCCTCATCTGCCTCTAATCCAACGGTGGGATCAATACCTACGACTGTCGCATCAAGGTCAGCATCAGCAGCATTACCTTTGTCAGCCGACTCCAAGTCGGACACATCTCCCACAGTTCCTTCGCCTTGATCGTTCGCGCCGTTCTTTCCAGAAGCAGCTTTTTCGCGCAGATCCATTGGCTCGATACCTGCAACGGTGGCATCGATATCATATTCGGCATCATTATCGGCGTGCCCCGCCTCTTCTACATCGTCGACCGTCCCATGACCAAGCTCATTACTGTTCTGATTGGAATCCGACTGATCTGAACTGCGCAGACTATCAGCCTCGTTCTCTGGCGGAACTCGCTTTGGTTCATCGTCTTGACTATTACTGTGCTTACCCATTTCCATTCATTCGATCTGAGTGATCTAAATACTTTCTGAATCGTGTAGATTCTCTGCCGATTCTCTTCGCGCCGCAAACCTTGCAGATCGCGACAATTTTTTCCGCTCCGACCTCTGCCGCCGCCTCTGCAAGGCAGTTGTCAGAACAACTCCGGCTGAAACAGCCTGCAAACTCGAATCCTCCGCCTCACTCTTCTCTTCAACTTGCTCAGCATTTTTCTCAAATTCCGATGCGACCGGTTCAAGCAACGGTTCTGTTACCGTTACATCACTGGAAAACTCATTTTCAGTGCTGATGAGCAATGGAACGGCAGAAACGGGAACCATAACAACAGTCGAACTCATCGGCTCCCACGACGAAATTCCCAAGTGGTCCAGATTCATCTTCAGAGCATGTACAAAGCCATAGTTGGGTTGGTGACCCAGAATTGATTGATCGTTCAGTTTTAAATCCTGGCCACCATTGGGAAGTTGGCCGGCTTTCACACCTGGATTTTCCTCACTCGACTCTGTTTCACTTTGCTCAGGGATTTCTTCCAGCAGCAACTCACCCTCATCCAATGCGTCCTCAGGAATCACTGGCTCACCATTCCGCACATCAAATCTCAGTACGACTCGGCTGAAGGTATCACCGAGAATATATTCAATTTCATATCGACCATCTGGCAAAGACCGCTGCAACTGCTGCAGTTTATCTCCAGTCATGATGTCATCTGCTAACCGAAAAACACCAAAAGGTTCGGCATTTTGATCAGGTCGAAGAACTCGCAACTGGAAATACTCATCGCGTGCCGCAGACACAACAGCACTTGAAGTTGCAGAACTGACCTCAACGTCCAAGGCAACAGAGTCCAATTCCACAGCAGGAAGGAAACTAGCCACCTCAATGTTCGGGATCACTTCGCGCTGCGGAATGATCGGTACTGAAAAATCAGGAACATTCGGAATAATGAATCGATGATGCCCACTCTCAAGACCATACGCGCCTCCGCGTGGTGTAGCCGGATTATCAGTGGAACTGACAATGCCACCAGTAACCGACTCTGCCAATCCCAAGTCTTGCTGAACGAAACCAGCTTGAACAAAGATCGACTCGTGATGCCGTACCGCGAAACGCACAACCAAAGGATCGGTCACTGTTGATCTACCGTTTTCCCGACTGAACAGGAGATCCATATCAGTGTAGAAATGCTCCAGCGTTATTGCTCCGCTTCCAGCCGAAGCAACTGGAGTTGTAGGCAGCCCTGAACCATTGACTCCAACCAACACATTCAAGTCACCGCTCAAGCCATTGACTTGCTGGTACCTTTGACTTGCTGCTCCCCAATCAATATCCAATGTCAAACCTCGCTCACCAGCATTCCCAACATCAATGAACAGTGAACCGACCAGATTGCGAGAGTTCACCTGCACCAACTCGGAAGTGAATACAGTTGATGCGTCATAGAAGGCTGAGTCCGTTGGAAACGCACCGCTTACAGGAATGGTGACCCCATTGTCATCGACGGTGTACTCAATGGGCCGAGGTGAGAAAACCCTGGCTGTTCCCTGATCCACTCCGGTGAACAGTTCGACATCCGTACCCAACACAACTGAATCCGACTGCAAATGTATTGCTCGAGATTTCAAGGATGGCCCAGCACCACCCGGCATAGGCAGAGTCATTGGGTCCGGATACTCAGCAGTGACTTTATCCGCATGGAACTGCACATTATTCTCAAGTTCGATTAGTCCAGATGCACGCAAATCGATTCGTCCCATCGCACCGCTTGCTACCACTTCAGGGTCAGCCTTCAAATCAGGCCCATCGGCATCGGCACCGTCAAGGAATTTCAGATCACCTCCAGTGACAACTAGCTCGATCTCTCCATTATCAGTCGTAACCAAGTCTTCCAGCGAAAGAACACTTTCAGATTCACCGGGTACTGCAACGACTGCCCCGTTGAATTGAGTTCTCAGAACACCCACGACATCGACAGTCTGACCCGCCACTTGACCAATCACGAGATCTGTTCCTGAAGCCAGTTGTTTCAGGTGTATTCCAAACGAACTTTCCGCAGCAAGCCTGTCGATAGCCAAGTCGAGTGCTTGCTCATTACTTCCAGCGTCAGCTCCCAGAGTGCTTCCAATTTCGCCGCCGGCTCGAAGTGCAACAACCGTTTCCGCCGATGCGTTGGACTCTTCAATATTCGCGTCAGCTGCATTCCCATCAAGAATATCGCCAACCGCGATCAACCCCACTTGGTTCGCTGCAATATTAGTCATGGTGATTCGCCCCAGAGTAATCATTCCTCCCGACAAACCAACCAATTGCGAACCGCCGACAGTCATGACTGAACCATCAGACATTATCCAATCGTTACCGGATTCCACGAGTAAATTACCGCCGGCATTAACTGCACTCGAAGCTCCTTGGGTAAGGTCGTTACCTACAATGAGCCCCACATCACCAGACACACTTTGAATGACGCCTGTTTGTTCAAGGTTTCGAGCAACATCTATCAACAAATCCCCGCTGTCGTTATTCAGGGTGCCTGACACTGAGGCATCGTTTCCTGACAGAAGATAGACGACACCTGATCCAGCTGTGGTCACAGCAGCATTAACCGCCAAGTCATTAGCAGCATCAAAAGTGATGTGCCCAGTACCGCTGATTACATCGGCATCGATAATGATATCGCCACCCGCGCCACGGGCCTCCAAAAGCACATCACCATTACCGCCCGCCGATACGCCTTGACTGTCCGTGCCGCCCTCAATGGTCAGAGAACCGCTAAGTGAAACCAACTTGATGGGACTATCAGTTTTGCTATTCAGATCTTCGAGCGAAGAT
>Ga0315320_10000873_pt1 | contig 24812 bp, 22 predicted proteins | sample M140m21515metaG_FD_203458 | JGI IMG/M metagenome (GOLD analysis project Ga0315320, IMG submission 203458) | Ammonia-oxidizing marine archaeal communities from Monterey Bay, California, United States - M1 40m 21515 | ecosystem: Environmental > Aquatic > Marine > Coastal | place: USA: California... | reverse complement strand
ACCGTCATGAGCCAAATGAAAAGCGTTGGCAATATGGGCTTTAAAGATCTTGATCTTAGTAACCAATTGCAAAATGCGCTATCGCAAACAAGTTTGCTTGCGATGGAAGAGCCTACAGATGAAAGGTCACAGAAACAGATAGATGCAGACTACGAAAGAGCTTTAGAGAGATTAAACAAAGTAACCGAAAGAGCGGGTAGGATAGCTAAGGAAACTTCTTCGATCCAAGCAAAAGTAAATAAATTAAAACGTATTGAAGCAGACATATTAAAATTTAAAAGCCAAAACGAAGGAAAAGCATTAACATCGGCGGTAAAGAAAGAGAAAGAAAAACTTGATGATGCGTCAGCTTTAATGCAAGGAGTCCAAGGGCCATTCGCAGGTATCATAAAAAGAGATCTCGCTATTGGATCGAAACAAGCAGAGGCAGGTATTGCGAAGGGAGAGCTTGAAGATTTAAAAACTCAGTTAAGCATAGCTACAAATCCAGAAGACAAAGCAAAGCTTCAAGAACAAGTCGATAAGGCTTCAGAGAACTTTAACAAAAAAGTTAAAGATGCTGCTATTTTCATGGCGCAGAAGCAAACAGAAATAATAAATAGACAAAAGGAAGTTGCTGAATTGTCTGCTAAATTACAATCTGAAGCTATTGCCACTGCTATTTCAGGTATCTCAAAAGGGGTCAAAGGAGATAAAATTAATCTTGATGATATAGACAATTTCAGATCAGATTTCAAAGCTGCAAAGACAGATGAAGAAAGAGCTAAGGCTATTGCTGAATTTGAAGGAACCACTCTTGCTGGTCAATCTCCAGCAATGCAAGATGCTTTAAGAAAAGCTGCTGGATTAGCTTCTGGAGATGGAAGAGAGATAATAGATGAAGCAGGATTAAGGAGAATTGAAGCGAGTTCTCGTATTGAAGGGGGAACTGCTGCACAAAGGGCTAATTTTGCTCAATATCTTCCATCAAGAGCTGATGACAAAAGAAGGGGTGATTTAGATGCGGTTGCAGCAGCATTAGCGGAACAAGCCGAAGGTTTAAAAAAGAAAATGAACGCTTTTGGAGAGGCTTTCAAGAAATCAGATGTAACAAATCAGATGCAGAAAATTCGTAAGTCATTAGAAAAAGCAGCTAACGACACAAAAGTATTAGCTAATGCAACAGGTGTAGTCACTAGTATAGGAGAAAAGGTTAATGGATTAGTAACTAGGGTCGATGAGAATCTTAAAGAACAAGAGAAAAGAATAGCTATACTTGAATCGGATAGATCTACAACGCGATCAGAGCTGAAAGACCAAACCGATGCCTTAAAAGGTACTTCTTAAAAGATTAAAAGAGTAAGCCTTTAAAATGAGTCTTTTAGTAAATAATGTAATCAATTCTAGCTCGCAAATCTCTTACTCCTATTTAGAGAGTGAAGAGATATTTGGGTATGTAGTTTCTTTAAATTATACTTTAAAGGTAGAAGATGTGCTTTTCGATAATAACGATGGTGTTCTTCTTTCTGGTAGATCGGCAATTAGAGCAGCTTATAAAAGACGGAATATAACAGCAAGGATCGCTGGTGACGAAATACTTAATGGATTAGTAACTAATGTTTCTTTTGGAGAAGGATCTCTTAATGGTGAGGATACAGTTAGCATTGGGATTCAAGAAAGGAGGAGGTTAGACGACTATAGTTCAAAGACTTTCGCAAAGTATATCCCAAACCCTCATCTACTAGAAAGCTTTTCAGAAAATTATACATTTGGTAGGTCTGATGCAGATTACTCATATTCAAGGAATGTATCTATTAAGTACTCTCAAGATGCAGGGAATCAGTTTTTAACAAATGTCAAAATATTTTTAACTAATTATTACTATGCTAATAGACCCAACTTAGGATACTATGAAGATGGTATATCTGAGAATGCTAGATTTAATGATAACTACAATGGTAAACTAAATCAAACCATTGATTTAATAAACTTATCTGTAGAATTACAAGAAAGTTTTGATTCTTCATTCATTGTTAATTCAGAGAACGTATCGAAGAAAATTACTAACTCAATTTCTGTTGATGAAATAGGTTATTTGAGTAAAAGAATTGATGTTGAATTCACTTCTCTAAAGTATGATGCATCTAATGTCTTAGAGTCTGCTATAGCGTCAACAATAGACAGTATAATTTCTGATGAGCAGACTAAATTTGGAAAGCCATTCTCAATAGAAAAAGGTATTACTAAAGATTCAAGAAAGGGTACTTTATCTCTTGATTTTTCTACTAACCCAGCATTATCACAAGATAATAGTATTATATATAATTGTTCCAAAAATAAAAATGGAGTATTTCTTGAATACGATTTGGATGTTACATATAAAGCTAAAGATAAGAACTCTCAAACAAGATATGATAGCGTTCTAGCTCTATGGACCTCTAATAAAGATAAAAATGAAAGCAAGGTTGTAGGTTTGTTTCCAGAAGCTACAGATATATACGAAAAATCAAGATCGGCTTCAATTGATAAACCACAAGGATCAGTGACAGAAAATATAAAATATATTACTGATGACTCATATGACTCTGGCCCTTTACCAAAAGGTATATTAAAGTTTAACATATCGGTTCAGAAGCAAGATAAGGTCAAAAGAAGTTCTGTTGTTCTTGATATAACAAATCTAAAACAAAAGCTCGTTACTTCTGGTTTGAATAAGTTGGGTTCAGCTACTGTCACAGCTACCGTCACTTCAGATCCAGCATACGGGAACTTTCATGGGAAAGACTTCTTAAATGGGAAAACTTCAGAAATGAATGCATTTCTAGAAGAGACAACTTTTTATGCTTCTAGTGATGTTGTCACATCTAATTTGTCAGATGGTACTACAACTCGTGTAATACAATATATAATCGCTTAAGATGGCCACTTCTATCACATACGGGAGCTACTCTTTCCCAGAACCAATACCTCTTTTTTCTGAAGAAGATGAGGTCGTGAAATTGGGTGGACTTTTAGATCATAGCGCAATTAGAGTCAACTTGATTGGTTTTCTTACTGGAAGTGATTTAAGCGGATTAGATCTGCAAAAAATGCAAATGGTTAGCGGTTTTCTAAATGAATATCAAGACTTAACCATTACAATCGAAAATGAGACTAAAACTTGCCCTTGTTCCCTTGTAGAAAGTATTGATTTTGGTGATAGTGATTCTACCACAGTCCTGCCATATAACTTAACTGCACTATATTATTCTGGAGAAACTTTTTCAGAATATTTCGGGATTACAGACCCACAAAATTCATGGTCTTATGAAGAGGGCGATAACAAAATTATAACCGCTACTCATACTGTTTCAGCGAAAGGATTAAAAGTAAATTCTGAAGATCCGTTTGACAATGCTCGTAAATTCGTTACAGGGAAACTTGCTGATGGATTTGAAAATATCGCTTTATTCAATAGTGGCGACAATGCTTTCTTGAGATCTAGGACGGAGAGCGTAGATAAAAAATCTAATGTTTATGGGGTCACTGAGGTATACTCATACTCTGCTGCTGATAGAGACAACTCTACTGGATCTTATTCTGATAGTGGTATTGTAGATCTCTCCACTTCTATTAGTTTCAGTAATGATAGTCAACTTTCAATTACTGTTAACGGAAGCATTAGGGGCAGTATAGACGCGAATACAGGAACTCAAGTTGGATTATTAACTACTGGGAACTTTACTCCAGCACAAGCGACTGATGTCGCAACAAATGCGTTGGTTAATTCCTACTCTGATTATGAATCAGGGGTTTATAGTTTTGTTCAAGAGGGTCCAACTGCGTTTAATTACAATTTAAATACTGGAGATAATTCACTTGAATTTTCATTCACTTTCACTGACGCAGATAAAGTAGATTTAATAAATGGTAATGTATTACATTCCTACGTTTCTTCTATTAGTTTATCAAAAGATTCTGCTGTGTCTTCTGTCTCCATACAAGGAGATCTAAAATATTTTGGGACTTTATCTATTGACTCGACAGGGGAATTTGAAGACAACGCTCGCTTTCAGGCTATAGAATCAGCCCTAAGTGAAGTGGACCAATATTCAATAGCTGTATCTGCTATTCAAGACTTTTCTGGAGTAGCTACGGGGTACGAAATTAATTCATCTTACATTAACATTGAGCCAGAATCCTTTTCTATATCGAAAGATCCTGTTGAGAATACTATTTCATATAACTATAATTATAATAATCGAATAGATTATTCTACAGGACAATTAAAAAATTTATCTTTTAAGGTAGAAGATAAAAAACCTCTTGTTATTAATAATGTTCAAGAAACAATAAGCGGATTCCAAGCTGCTGAGATAATATCTAGAAGTTTAGGCAATTATTCTGTTTCAGCGACCTGTAATAATGATGGGAGTAAACTAGATACGTTGAAAGAATTGATGTCAGATTATTGTTCTGGAGATCATGTTATATCAGAGTCTTACTCTACAGGGCAAAATTCAATATCATATAATTTAGCAAAATATTATTAATGAGCGATAGGGGTTTACTTTTTAAATTGCAAGAGGGTCTGGGTTCTAACCAGAGGCTCTCAGCTTTTTATGATTTTACATTTGATTCTTCAGATGAAAATAATGTACAAGGAAGTAACACTAATTCTATTTACACGGGAGTGCGAGTCAACTCTGCCTTTGCTAATGATACTTCTTTGCATACTGGATTTTTACTTGGATCAATAGATAGTAGTGAAGGTGCTGCTCTAATAAAAACTTCTGGAATATTAAGTGAGAATAAATTAAATTTAATTTCTGGTAATTTTCAAGTCCCTTTAGATGGGTTAAATACAAGCAATATATCAGCATTGATTGATTTTGAGTTTGCTGACGGAGATGTTGATGATGGGATCATCATGGGTTGTTTAAAAACTGGAGAAGAAACTGTAGATTCTTTTCAGATAGAAACATCCGAAGGATTTAATATTGGAGTTACCGATAGAGGTCATTTGTTTTGTCAAACTTTTGGCCCTAATGGTGATTCGATTGCTGTGGCTCACTCTATAGAGTTATCTAAAAGAAATATAATTGCAGTCTCTACAGCAGAATCTTTCATTACACTTAGTAGTTTTGATTACTTTAATAACTTAGTAAGGACTACAGAAATACCTGTCGATAAAAATTATATTGAATCTTCTTCAGTTTTAAATTTTGGAGGAAGTGACACTTATTTTAGATCGACTGATAATCAAACTGCGACATTTAGTGGGAGTTTAAATAATTTAGCCATCTTCTCTGGTTATATGGAAGAAGAGTTTTTAAAAGATTTAGGAGAAGGTATGCTGGGTAATTACAGTTTTACTGCTGGATCTGCAACTACGAAACAAAGGGTCACAGGATATGCTAACACGATTATTTATAAAACTGGAATAACTGGTTATGATTATGTTTCTACTGGCACATTACAGATAATTACAGGGAGAGAAGAGTTTACTGGCAGAGCGGTCCTATCTTCGTCAGAAGATAAGAAAGAAGGAGAACGTTATTACAAGTATTATACTTTAAATAATGGTAATGTTGAGACATTTTATAAAGAAGAATTAGGTCAACTTCATTCAAACTCTGGATATATTTATTATCCTACTGGAGAAGATGCTTATGATACTTTGGGGTTAAATGACATTTCTGAATCAATAGAAACTTATACTGAAACAACTGGTATAACTCAAGATAAAATAACGATTGATTTGTTTGGCAAGACTCCTTTGACTGGTACGCTTTCTGAAGTCAGTGGAGTTGTTCAAACTCCTTTGCAAGAATCTTATTCTATATCTATTCCAGCTTCTTCTGGAGTAGCTCTTACAGAAGAAAGCGAAGATTTTAAGAAAAACTTTATTTACTACATGGGAGGTAGATCATGAATTATAATTATATATTATCTACTGGAGACTCAACCATATCAGGAAGTGCGGTAAACTTGCTGAATAAAAATAATTTAGCATACTCTTTACAACAATATTCACAAGAAGCATACATAATTCTAGACGAGAATGGCAAAGAAAAAGAAAATCCATTATATTTTGATGATTCTATAATTACAGGGTCTCATTGCTCATTAGCTTCTCTAAATTCTCAGACTCTTCTGGAAGGAGGATTTTCTATCACAGTTGGTTCGAACAAATATTATTATACTATAAATGATTCTGGTAATTATGCTATTGATGTAGAAAATTCAAACGGTAATATTATTCTTGATCCAAGTTTAACTTTAGACAGTCAAGACGTTGTATTTTACGATAAAAGAGATTTTGCTACTGGGATTTCAATTCACTCGCCTCTTGACGCTTTAGATATTGAGGGTCTTCAATCTAAGGTTCACGCTGTTTATTCTAATGCTGGAACCGAAGAGGCTTTATTTGAAAATCACGATGTTTTTTTAAACGGGCAAAAACTAAAATATTCTGAGCAACCTGTCTACGGTACTACAGGACACTTATTTGCTATCCCCAAAAAAGATAAAATAAATGAGGTATTTTCTGCTGAACCTGATTTATTTGGATCAGGATTTGTAGAGCATCATGTTGATTTTTACCTGAATGGAATGGAACAAGATCCCCAAGATTTTCTCCAAATCTATACTGGAGTGTATATGATAGAGACAGGAATAAACTCTTCGTTCACTTTAATTAACGGAGAACTAGAAACTTATGTATTGTAATGGCTATTATTAGTGAAAAAGAAACATTAACATCTGTAGACTTTAATTTTTCAAGCTCAGGGGGTAATCATTCTGTAAGTGTTCAGAGCGTTGTGAACGCAAAAGATTTATCTGATTCAGAAAGCGAACTTGGTACATTAATCGGTTCTAGTGCTGGAAGGACTACATTTTCTAATGAAAAAATTCAAAACTTGATGAAGAATTTCATAGAAGTTGAGAAGACCGTACAACAAGATGGTAATCAAAAAACAGTTTCTAGAAAATATCAAGATTCAACATCTCTAAGATTAAAATCTCACTGTTTTATTGTCAGGGGTAGAGACTGTCACCCTCATGACAAGGGAGTTTCTGGGGTAGGTTTTTCAAGAAGGTCTAGAAATATATTAACTGGTGGATCTGGAAGGACGTTAGATGGATTAGGTTCTTCTAACCCTAGAGCCTCTTATGGATCTGGATCACAGGTAATTATTCCTTATTTTAGTGAATTACCTAATAGCCCAATAACAGTTTCTGAACAGAGGTTCCCTTTCAGGAGGCCCAAGAAACTAAATAGCAGTGGAGTTATAGCAATTGGGAATGTTTATAATGAAGAGAGTTCTGTAAATTCTGATGGAGTTAAAACCTCCTTAGTTTACCAAAGTAACCAATTAAAAGATAAGTTAAGCTTCAATGAAGATAAGGTAAGTGTTTTTTATAAAACAAGTCCAGATTTAAGTAATTACGACTTGAATTTTGGTTATACTCTAAATGAAGCAAAGCAGGGTTTTGCTTTAGCTGGGATTAACTTGGTAGGACTACCAGAATCATCTACAGATGAAGTTTTGTTTAGTGAGTCTGGAACTTTAGATTCTATAGCATCAAGCATTGCTTCTAAATATGGTTACTATTGGTTTGTCGATCCATTTGGATTTGGACAGATAAAATTCATAAATTCAGCTTCTGCTTCTCTATTGCCTATAATAAATCCATTTGAACAGCCAGCGGATGTTCAGAAAAAATTCTTAAACGCTTCATTCACTCAAAGTAAACTATCTCCAAAGATAGTTAATGCCTTTGGTTCAACAATTGAGAAAAGAACTCAAACTTTTGAATTTGGCGAAGGCCAAAGATATGTTCGGTTCCACAAGATTGAAATGGGGAGGTTTCGTAAGATTTTAACAGTTCCTGTAAGTTTGTTGAAATTGTATTATGGATTATATCTTTCTGGTAAATTTGATTCGTTTACTTTCGATGCTTTAGCTCATTATGCCACCTATAAAGATAAAGCAAATAGTATTAAATGGGGTGAGTATTGGGAAGATTCAGATAGAATCCGTGACGGAAAATCATGTACATGGGGTAAGTCTATCGCTGGTACGACAGTTCTAGAGTATATGGCAAAGGAGTGGGATGGGAAATTTGATTTAAAAACGGGAAAATATATAACGTTTAGAAAAAAAGTTGATGGGGTCACTGAGGGGGGAAGATTGCCTCTTCCATCTAGGAATAAAATATTTCAAAGTATAAAAGATTTTTTTGATTTAGCGTCTAGTTCTATTTTTGTGTCCAACAAATTCTCAAGATATAAAGCTAGAAGGATGTCATGGGGAAGCTCAGATATGAGCATATCTGGTCCTTTTGATATTGAAGACACTGAAATTAAAAATGTAGATGGGCTTCAAACATTGCAATCAGTATTAGAGCTACATGGTAACGGTGATAAGAAGCTATCAGATTTATTTGGTACTTCAGATTCTTCTGGGATAGGAGGATCATATGGTTTTGTTGGAGTAGTAAAGGGGAACCAAAGGTTGTCTGCTAATAAACCTAAAAAAGATTTTGATTATGAAGATATTAATGATGAAAATTTTGTTTACATAAAAAACCCTCACACTAATGAAAACTTTTTTGGATTCAGCCCAAAATTTGAGGCATCTGTTGATCATCTAATAAAACAATCTATTACGTTATTTGACAACCTTAAGGAAGTGACCAAAGATGCTCCGAATACACAAAAAGCTTACTATACTAGAGTTAGACAACCAACAGATGAAGAAGAGACAGATGAAAGTAGAGAAAAAGAAGAAGCAAGATCCAGAAGGCAAGCATCTCTTGACGCTGCTGCTGAAAAACTCGCAGAGATAGCCGAAAGATTTGATATAAGATACTTCAATGTTAAGACAAACGGTGCTTCAGGTGATCCGTTATGCCCCATAAGCCTTGACACAAAGAATGGAAAGATTTCGGATATTAAAGCGTTAGAAGCTGCTAACTTTTCAGCTAGACAATCTAATAGTCAAAGAAACGCAACTTCTAGTAGGACTATAGTAGGTATTAGTTTACCAAGTGTTTTCGATATCACACTCTCTGGCTTATCACTTAAGTTTGGCAGTTCTGGAGTTACAACAACGATTCAAAACTCAACAGTGAAGCTATTAAAGCCTGATGAACAACTACTCATCAACGATGGTCAAAGAGCAGCCTTAGCTACTAGGTCTAATGTTAATTTTTCTGCAAAACAGAAAAACTACCTTGGGCTATAACTTTCTGATAGCAGCCCTTATCTTTCGAACTTCTTTCACTGGGATGTCACTAAAATCATTCCAATTTTTAGCCTCTTCGTTTTGATAAATATCTTTTGTCCATAAGTGACGAAGAGTTTGTTTAAAGTCATTAAAATTGTTACCTCCACCAGCAAGATCTTGCCAATCTTGGAATAGTCTTGCGTGAGGAGAAAGAATCTTACCTATGTTTTCATCGTTAGAAGATTCAACTGATTGAGAATTGACAGCTCCTTTTGATTTATCAATCTCATCAGCTCCCACGATGTGAATGTTTAAGAAGTTACGAACACATCTCACAAAAGCTCTATTGCAAGCAATAGTCTCTAAAAACTTTGCTGCGAAAGACCCTGTATTTTGTAATGTAGCATTAGCAACATCTTGGTAGACAATTCGTTCACTATTACTTTCGTAGTTGGGGGACCAAATTATTTCACAAGTAGCCACAACATAAGTGTCGCTAAGGTGGCTAGTTTCAAATGAAACGCCTTCAAATCCCCTGAGTCGAGCCAACTCTTTAATCCCACCCAACATAATCAAAAGCTGCTTGTCATCCAATCCTTCTGGAGAGGTAGGCGCATCTTTTTTGCGAGCTTCAAACCAATCTTTATTTGGATAAAGAAACTCTGGCTTAATCATAGCCCTCCAATTTACAGAGCCATCCTCATTAAATTCGTATTCTGCGTTTTCTAAAAGTCCATGCTCGTTACGCTTATAAAGATCAGGTCCGTAAATTTTTTTATCACTCATTTCAATCACTATAGAGCATAAGTTTATCTAAGTCAACGAAAATATCGTCTAAATTTTGTTTGTCGTTAGCTTCGAAAAGAGAGTGATATGCCTTTCCATTCTTGAAATAAATTGTATAAGATTTTATCTTTAAATTATTTTTAGGAAGGGTTACTAATTTTTTTGTACCTTCTATTTTTTTAGATTCGTCGATTAAGGAAATCTGGTCATCAAAAAACTTATATCTCTCTTCTTTGAGAGTCTCTTCGTTTGTACAAAACAGACGCAAAGAAACCCCTTTCTTTTTTGCTTGTACAATAAAGTCTTCATCGAAACGATCAGAGAAATAATTAATACAGTTTATATTTTTTTGATTTAAAATTTCGTCACCCAAAGGTTTGTTGGTAACAATTGAGATTTTATTATTTTTGAATAAGTGAAGGGTATTTTCTTCATTATGAAGTAAGTCAAACCTAATAACTATCTTCTTGGAAGATGCATCATATTTATGATCTGGTATAACGTGGATGAAATCTTCTTTATATTTATCCCCAATAAAAATTGTTTTTCTGGAGCTTTTGTTTTTGCCTAATTTTTTGAGAATAGCGTTGGCTATTTGCTCTGGTTTAATCAAGTTGATTTGTTTGGGGTTCTCTTTTAAAGAATACGATGGTTTCTTACCGTTTCTATGAGACTCAATTATTGTATGGTTCTTTTTTGCACCCCAGACTGGGCTACAAGTAGAAGCGTGTGTGTGCGCGTATATTGCGACGATAGGCTTATCAAAAGATGAAGCAATGTGGACTGGCAAACTATCTGTGCCAACATGCATCAGCCCATTTTTAATTATGTAAGCTGACTGCTTAATGTTGGGAGTACCCAAAAATTTTGTGACATTTCGAATTTTTGGTTCTTTCCCAGAGCCTATTTGGATAAACTTAATATCTGGACATTTAGCTTTCACTAAAGAGATAACATCTTCCCAATAATCATAATCTTTAGATTGAACTTTATTATCATTATGAATGGTAATATAATTCTCCTCAAGGATAGGAAAAAAGTGGGGTTTAAAATGTGGTTTACCGATCTTAACTCCTAAGTCTTTTGCATAAACTTCTATTAGGTGGCTCATCTTAATCTAAATTGAGTTTTATCTTTTCCGTTGTGATTGTAACTGTATGTTTTTTGAGTCATGCAGTGTGGTAAGAAAGCAATATCAAAAAGACCTTCATGGTTACCCCTGCCTTCAAGGACATACATATTATCAAGAGAGTCGGAATACGGTATCACTTTATAGACAAAAGGATTGTCATTTATTAAGTCATAAAATTCTGGCTGGGTAACGAAGAATATTTTTTTAGTAGGATAGAGGTTGTGAAGATTTTCCATTAAAGAATTCGCCATTAAGACATCTCCTGCTGATCTTGGAAGAACTACAGCAATTCTATCTTTGAGAGGCACATCTTTTAGGAAGTCTTCTAATTTTGGCTTCTCAACTTTTGATTCTTCTTCGCCCTTCTTTTCTGTTTTTAATTCAACTGATTTAATAAAATATTTTAATCTCTCTACTGTGTTTTGAACTGAGAAATTTTCTTGGACGTATTTTTTGCCAGTTTCGATTAATTTGGATTTAGACTCTTCGTCCATTTCGTAAACTTGCTGTAGTTTCTCACAAATACTATCTGGGCATGTTGTGGCTTTGATGAACTGAGTACTGGGTTCTCTATATTCATTCCAATCTAAAGGAATCCCACCTTGATGCTCATATGCAGAGTCAGTCCCACAAGAGTAGTCTGTGACGAGAGTAATGAGACCAGCAGCTTTAGCTTCTTGAATGGGCAATTCTTGCCCTCCACTTGTGAATGGATGACAGTAAACGTCCATCATGTTATACAGTTCATTCAACTCCTTCTCTCCAACCCCTTTGCCACTATTTTTTGTTTTTACAGATTTTTTAGAACCGCAAGAAGAACAATCTTTGTCTTCTCCAAAATATGGCTGGACGAAGTAATCATCGCATTTGTGGCAGACATAAGTTGCCAAGACGCTTCCATCTTCAAGATCTTTTTCTTTTAGGTATCTTGGTATATTCCATCCGTGATGTTCTTCTCCCCAATCTGTGTGGAGTAAGAGTTTCGCTGGAACCTCTGGATTTTTTAATTTGAATTTTTTAAATCCTTCAAGGAGGTTCGGGACAGATTTCCTAAGTTGGTTTTTAAAAACAAATCCAATTACAAAGTCTTTTTGCAGACCGTGAAGTTTCCGAAGTTCTTCTCTGTTATCTAGAGGTTTAAAGTGACTGTAGTCTACAGCTCCGTGAACAGTCTCCACTGTCTCATGACCAAGCTCCTTCATCGCCTTTTCAGCGAAGCTAGCCCAAACCAACATTTGGTCACATTTTGGTTCCATTTCGATAGCTTGATCCAAAATAGGTAAGCTATCTAAGGTTGTCCAAATTATTTTTTTTGTTTCATTCCACCAAGATTTTTTTTCGTATTCTTTGAATGCCCAGACATCTTCGATTCCTAAAAATATATCTGGTTTAACTTTTTCTACAATTTTATCTATTGTGTAGAATCCATACTGAGCAGCCCTCTTTCTTGCTGGCTCCTTCTCTATTTCAGTTAAAGTTTTTTGGTCCGAAGGATATGTTCCATAAGATTCCCAAGGAGTGCATATATCACGACCATACTGTACTCCATTTGCAGCTTCAATTACTTCAATGTCGGGGTCTTTATGGAGAGCGAGAAGAATATTTTTCATATTCTTCCCAAATCCCGTAACCATGCGGGAATAATTAGATTGAACTAATACTTTAATTTTAGAACGGGACATCATCATCGTCGTCCTCAACTACGGACGCTTTAGGTGTGGATTTTTGGTAAGTTTTTTGTGGCTGGTCCTGCTTATAGGCTTCTGATTTAGCGGTTAAACTTTCTTTGATGTAGTATTCAAGCAAAACAGCTAGGCATTCAGCCTCTCCAGCTTCGATTGGGAGCTTAAAGAATTGAGAAGAGTTTTTTGTAACCGTAAGACCCCAAGCTGGCGATTTGAATGTTTCTTGACCATCTTTATTTTTGATGATGCGGTTTTTATCCCAAGGAGTGAGTTTTATGGTGGTAGTTTTATCCTCTGTTTTGTGGAAACCAAAAAATGGAATCCTAGTTTTCATTGAGGATAGGAACTCTCCAGCTTCAATGTCTGTGAGCTTAATTGTAGTGGATTTATCTGGATTCTTGGCATTCTCCTTAAAAGAACCCGTTTTACGCTCATTATTCCAGCTGTGCTGAAGAATCATGGAGACAAAAAGAACTGGATTGCCGTTTCTGTCTTTAGTGCAGTCAAAGGTGAATGCTGTTCCAGTATTTTTCGCGCTTGGCTTATAAAGTGTAAATTTCATAGAAAAAGTGTATTCTTATTTAGATAATCTATTGTAGCATGGCATTTACCAAAATTCAACCACAACAATTACAATTACCTACTTTTACGAGTCCTAGTGGTGATTTCTCGTTTACTGACTTGTCAACTGGGGTTCAGATTAATTTAGACAGGACTATTACTGGTCCAATGATTATTACTGAACTCAGGACTAGTGCAGAAAGAACTATTCTTGATGTTGCCGATAATAATTCATTTTCGGAAGGTTCAATTTGTATTGCTGGTCTTAATAATGTTGTTTCGGGAGACAATAATGTCTTACTAAATGGGAGATCCACAACTGAATTTTCAGGATCATTTAACACTCTTGTTAACGGAGAATCAGTTAATTTTGGGGCGAGTGGACAAAAAAATACAATTTTAGGTGGAAACGGGGTTTCATTCGGTGATCAAGTCACAGGGTCAGTGATATTAGCTGATCACGAAACAGCTATAACTAACAGCACGAATCATTCTTTAGTGGTTTCTTTTGGGAGCGGAGTTACTTTCCAAAATGGTGATGTACAATTCAATGGTGATATGCAATTCAATGGTGATCATGCTAATTTTAGCTCTCACCTCTCAGTCGATGCAAGTCATTCTGGCGTATTTAATGGAAATACGAGATTTGAAGGAATATCTACCTTTATAGAAGATGTCACTTTCAATGATCCAGTAGTATTTACCGACAGTGTAACTTTATCAGACTCTTCAGAAGCTGCTTCACGAGATTGGGTTGGATTATCTGTAACAGAGTCTGTAGACAATACCTTGACAACAGCTTTGGAAGGAGCCGATTATTCAACTATCAATGCCACCATTCTCGAAAATGTTTTAACTGGAACTGCTGCTGGAGCAGATATCTTTACTGGGCATGTGTTAACTGGAGCCAGCAACGCTTATTTTGTTTTACAAGGAGCTAATTTTACTGGCGCACTAGAATTCGCAAATGGTCAATATAGGGCTATTTAATCTAGATCAATTTTGATCTTAGAAGTTTCGATAGTCTTTTTCTTGTCGGACATGTGCTTTTTGCCCACTTTCTTTTCGTAGTCTTTGAAAGCCTTTCTTTTGATTGGGTCTTCCCCTCCATTAGCTTGCGCTCTTTTTTCAGAGAGTTCTGAAGAGTAGTCTAACACATCTCCTACGGTTCCCTTCATTTTACCAGTTTTTTCAACAAACTGATTGTGATCCCATGCGTCGTCTTTTGTGTCAATTGATGCGTGTGGGACTGTGAATACTCTTTTCCATTGTACACCAAACTCATCAATATAAATATGCTCTTCATTCATTCCTTGAATGATTTCTTTGCATTCTTCTGTTTCTGGATGTCTGAAAATGTAAATGGCCATATTAATGAATTTTTTCTAGAATTTTTTCAATACTTTTTTCGTAAGTGAATTCTTCTTGTAATTTTAGTCCTTCTGTATTCTCTGACTTCGCCATCTGAACTGATTGATCAATTGACGCTGAAATTTGATCTCCGTTGAGTCGATAATATTCTCCTTGATTAAATTTAGATCCTTGGTGGAAAAATATATTATCATAGCATGGTTGCTTTCCTATAGGATTTAAGAGTAAAGAATTACTTTTATTAGCCCAATCCTTATGTGAACTACAATTACTAACTATAGACCACTTCCCTAAAGCTGTTGCGTTAAACGCTGGCAAATTCCAACCCTCCCCATTTGATAAACCAGACAAGTCAATATCAATTGAATTGATTAAATCATTAACTTCACTATTTGTTTTAAGTCGGGGTAGAAAGTTTACATTTGAATATTTTTGGTTATTCATTGCTTGAGCGATCATTTGATTCATTTGCTCTTGCTTCAAGAATGGGTTCCCTACTAAACAGGTTAATTGATACCTTGGATTGTTCCCAAATTTATTGCACCATAGCTGTATGAGAGCTTGGGTGTTTTTTCTACGTTCCATTTTGCCAATAAGTCCGAAATGTATTACATCATCACCAAGATATTCCTTATCTGTCTTATGGAAGTCTGGGTCAAACCCAAGCGGAACGTATGAAACGTTATCACAACCTTTGCTTTTAAAAATCTCAGCAGCCTCTGAGCAAGAAAAGAAAACATGATTCTGAGCTTTCACAATTGCGATCTCTTCGTCTGTAGGAGAGTCTACTTCATAAAAAGTGTATAAAAATTGACTATCTCCGATCTTTTTTTCTGAACCATTAATGTGCCATACCTTTAACGTTGGAGTTGACCTGTCAAATCGCTTCAATGAATTACTTGAGTTTTCTTTTATATATTGGACTTCTTCTTCAGGTAGTTTATCGAATGCAGAGAAATCTAAGTTTCCCATTGGGAAAATATTTAACTCTAAATCTTTTTTCTTTAATTCTCTTAAGAAATTTAGAGAGACATTCCCCAAGCTTAAGGAATTAAATGGAGCGTCGAAGTTCAGCTTATGCATTTTTTTTAATTTGATTTTTAAATTCTTTTAAAGATTTATCGTGGATGTTTATACATCCTTGAGCAGATATTCCGATCTTATCGCCAATATTCTTCCAAGTGTTGAGCTTACCCCTCTCTCCTCCAAAATATCTTTCTTTAAAAATAATTTTTACTCTTTCGTCACGATGATTATTGATTAAATCAATAATCGCGGAGAAGCTCTCTCTAATTTCACAGCTTTGATCTGGGTGTAGATCACTTGACTCCTCTGAATAGTCTATAGAATCGAAAGATAAGGTGGTTTTATTTTTTTTCCTTGCAGTCTTTCTGCTTAAACAAAGGTATTTGGCTTTATTCCCAACGTGCGTCGAAAATTTAGCTTTATTTTCATCATAATCTAAAGCTGCTTTATAGATAATATAATCTTTGTCGTTGATAATATCCGCTATGTCATTCATGGGGAGAGACTTAGATGCGTACCTCCTGACCATATCAATATATATGCCAGAGTGTCTGCATATTAAAAGATTCAATGCTTCCTCGTGATCTTCCTCTTTGATCAAGGTTGTTAATTCGGGGTCAGTAGATTCATTATCCATACTTAGCTACCGATTATGCTAGGGATTTTTTAGCAAAAAATCAAGTAAAATTTTTTTGTTGACACATTTTTCTTTGTCAATATAATAGACGTATTGGAAGCCGCATTAGTAAGGATACGAATCCTTACAGTGCTGTTAGGATTCGTATTATATTAATACTCACTACGTTCGTATTAATACAATGGCTTCGCCAACTTTTTTCATTTTTTCCTTGCCCATTTTTGTCAATTGTGTAAATAGATGAGACATGATTTTTGAAGAGCAAGTATCACGGAAGCCTGACCACTATTCTTGGGCAGGAGATTTTATCGAAGCAATGCACAACGGGTTTTGGACCGACAAAGAATTCAGTTTTGCTTCTGATATTCAGGACTTCAACGTGGTGCTTGATGAGAGAGAAAAAGAGATAATCGTAAGAACTCTTTCTGCTATTGGGCAGATCGAAGTTGCTGTTAAAAAGTTTTGGAGTAAGCTGGGGGACAATTTGCCTCACCCATCATTAAGTGATTTGGGTTTTGTGATGGCAAACGTGGAAGTTATTCACAATAACGCTTATGAACGCTTGCTTGAGGTTTTGGGTTTAGAAGAAGTATTTGAGGAGAACCTAAAACTAGATTTTATTGAGGGTCGGGTTAATTATTTGCGGAAGTATACCCATAAGTTCTACAAGAACAGCAAGAAGCAATATGTTTATGCTTTAATCCTATTTACTCTTTTTGTAGAGAACGTGTCGCTATTTTCTCAATTTTACGTCATAAACTGGTTTGCTCGTCATAAGAATGTGTTAAAAGACACTGACCAACAAGTTAAGTATACTCGTAATGAAGAGAACCTTCATGCTTTCGTTGGGATGAAGATCATTAACACTATTCGTGAAGAACATCCTGAGCTTTTTGATGAAGAGTTGGAAGAGCGTGTTCTTGACGAAGCTCAACAAGCTTTTAATGCTGAAAGCAAGATCGTGGATTGGATGATTAACGGTATTCGTGAGAAGGGATTGAATGCGATTGTACTCAAGGAGTTCATTAAAAATAGAATTAACGATTCTTTGGATAAAATAGGCTTTAAACAAGCTTTTGATGTTGACAAAAATCTGCTGAAAGATACCATCTGGTTTGAAGAGGAGTTGCTTGGCAATAATGCCACCGACTTCTTTTATGCTCGACCAGTTGAGTATTCAAAAAATTCGCAGACGTTCAACGCAGACGACTTGTTTTAAATGACAGACTACTATTGGCTAAATGATGACTCAAGATTATTTCTTGAGAGGGGATATCTAAAGAAGGGTGAAACTCCAGAGCAGAGGATTCGTGATATTGCAGATACTGCTGAAGCGTATCTAAGCATGGATGGGTTTGCTGACAAGTTTGAGTCGTATATGAAGCAGGGATTTTATTCCTTAGCTTCCCCTGTCTGGTCTAATTTTGGTCGTGATCGTGGACTACCCATATCCTGTAACGGAGTCTACGTTCCTGACAGAATGGATGGCATCTTAGCTAAACAGTCTGAGGTTGGAATGCAGACTAAGCATGGGTCAGGGACTTCTGCTTACTTTGGTGATCTTCGTGAGCGTGGGGCATCAATAAACTCTGGTGGTCAATCATCTGGGGCAGTCCATTTTATGGAGTTATTCGATAAGGTCGCTGCGGTTGTTTCTCAGGGTAATGTCCGTCGTGGTTCTTTTGCAGCTTACCTCCCTATTGAACATCCTGATGTCAAAGAGTTTCTTCGGATAAAGAGCGAGGGTAATGCTATTCAAGACATGTCTTTTGCTGTTACTGTCACTGATAATTGGATGCAAAGTATGATTGATGGCGATCCAGAAAAACGTCAGCTTTGGGCTTCTGTAATAAGAAAGCGTTTTGAGACTGGTTACCCGTACATATTTTTTCAAGATACAGCGAATAAGAATGCTCCCGACTGCTATAAAGACAAAGACATGAAGATCTATGCTTCTAATCTTTGCAACGAGATCAGCTTGCCATCCAAAGAAGATGAGTCTTTTGTTTGCTGTTTATCTTCTTTGAATCTAGTTAGATGGGATGACATTGTAAAGACAGACGCTATTGAGACATTAGTTGCATTTCTTGATGCAGTAATGGAGGAGTATATCATAAAAACAACGAACATTCCATTCATGGAGTCCTCTCATAATTTTGCCAAGCGTCATAGGGCTTTGGGTATGGGAGTTCTTGGTTGGCACTCTTACCTACAAAGCAAGATGATTGGGTTTGAAAGCATGGAGGCTAAAATGGAAAATAGCTCTATTTGGAAGGTTATCCGTAGTCGGGCAGATGAAGCTACAGAAGAATTATCCCTAAGTTTAGGAGAGCCTATGTATTGTGAGGGGTATGGCCGTCGAAATACCACCACCTTAGCTATAGCTCCAACTACAAGTAGCTCCTTTATCTTGGGTCAGGTTTCTCCATCTATCGAACCTCTCAACGGGAATTATTTTACTAAAGATCTCGCTAAAGGCAAATTCACATTTAGGAATCCATACCTCGAAACGCTATTAGCAGAGAAGGGTAAAAATAACGATGATGTTTGGATGAGCATCTTGGAAAAAGGAGGGTCAGTGCAGCATTTATCATTCTTTTCTGAGGAAGAGAAAGAAGTATTTAAAACTTTTGGGGAAATTAGCCAAAAAGAAATTGTTATTCAAGCAGCCCAAAGACAAAAGTATATTGATCAAGGTCAATCTCTTAACATTATGGTCGCCCCCAAAGCTCCTGCGAAAGAAGTAAATCAACTTTTAATTTATGGATGGCAGAACGGTATTAAAGGTTTCTATTATCAGAGAAGTGCTAATCCTAGTCAAGAGCTAGCAAGATCTATGATGGAATGTAAATCTTGCGAAGGGTAAATTTCCCCAAGGTTCTGGATTGTGTATATACATGCACTATGACCGAACCAGAAATTAATTTTACAGACGAGGTAGAACTCGACGAAACAATAGCATTTATACTAGATCGTATCGACGAAGCACAATTCGACGAGGATTGATTTAGTGTATCTCTATTGTCTGAGAATTTCCAGCACCCAAATGGGGCTAGAAAAACAAAACTAACTAAAAATAGTAGTATGACAATGATGATAAACAAAATGTTGGCTCCCTTGGTTTTTGAGGGAGATATCTTTAAGCGTATGCAATCGTTAGCTAATCAAGCTAACTCTCCATTGTATTCAGGCTCAGAGCCTTTTGATGCTTATAAAGACAAGGATGATAATTTCATTCTTGAGTTTGCATTGGTCGGATTAGATCAGGGAGATATTTCTGTATATGTATCTGGCCAAACCTTAAAGATTGAGGCAGCGTCTCATCAAAAAGATGATGATGCTGAATTCTACCATAGAAAAATATCTCGACGATCTGTCAAGAAGCACTTTACCTTGCACCAGAACGTTGATAAAGACTCCATTCAGGCAGAATACAAAAATGGCCTACTGAGAGTCAAAATACCTCTAGAGAAAGAGGAGAAAAAAGATATAATGATTGAAGTTAAGTAAAACTTTGAGGTGACTTATATCGCTCCTTCTAGGTCGTGCTTACCTAGAAGGAGTTTTTTATGAAAAATAAAGTTTGGCTATGCGGAATTACTAACGAAGGTAATACAGAAAACTTAAGAGAACTGGTTGAACCAGTCAAAGATTACTTTGATGGATTGGTTTGGACTTTTCATTACCCCAAGGATGAAGGCGCAGATTATCTTGAGTCTGCAAAGGGCGATGGCAAAATAGTTTATACTGATTGGCTTGGTCGCTATGATTTCCCAAGAAATCACTATTTATTTAGCAACATAATTAAAGAAGGTGATTGGTTTTTCAACATAGATTCTGAAGAAAGACTTTCTCCAGAGTTTATGAAAAATTGGAGTGATTACAAAAAGGTTTTTGAATCTAATAGTATAGATGGTCTTTATTACGAGGGTAAATTTATGGCTTTTAAATTAAATGAATGGATGTATTGGAAAAATTCTATTCACGAAATGCTTTCTGGATGCAATCGCGCTATTGATTTACATGGACACGAAGTTTTTGATTCTACTCCAATCAGAACTAATTTGAGGTCAGAAAAACGTGAGGAATTTGATTTTGTCAAACAAGCATTAAGATACTATTTAACTAAGGGTAGCATACATGTTCAGTTAGCTTGTGAGGATAATCCAGACCTCATAAAGAAAAGGCACTTAGCCAGAATAGAATTTAGGAATCATTTGGCTATTAATGGCGTTGATTCAAATAATGTTGATGAAGTTATTAAATTTATATGCAGAGATGATTTAGACGAAGTTACGAAAAAAATAATTAATTTTGAGAAATACATCAACGATGTTTATCGTTATTACAAACTTCAATTAAAAGATTTCAAACAAGATTTTGATTTCAGTAACTTGATTAAAGTGTGATTGACCTTTCCAACATAACTCTTTTCACAGTAATGGGTAATCCAAATGCGACTGTGAAAGAAAATAATGAGATTATCAATAGGATAATCAATGCGTCTTGTTCTAAGATAAAATTTGGATCAATTAAAGTTGTTTCTGCTCAAAAGGATTTGCGCTTTGACAGGGGTGTTGAAGTTACTTATGTTGATGGTTTTGACTTAAGGGGCTACAACAAATTTATGATCCAAGAATTGAATCAGTTTGTAGATACAGATTTTGTTTTAACATTCCAAAATGATGGTTTTATTTTAAATCCAGAAAAGTGGGATTCAGATTTTTTAAACTATGATTGGATTGGCGCACCTTGGCCTAATGATTTAAAATCAAGGGTCGGTAATGGTGGATTCTCATTGCGCTCTAAAAAAATGTTGGAATTTTGTGAGAATATGGAATATGTAGATAACATTGGATTAAATCCAAATTCAAATTGCACTCCAGAAGATCATTTGATTTGTAGGGAAAATTATGAAAAGTGTTTGGAGGCTGGCTTGAAATTTGCGCCAATATCACTAGCTAAAAAATTCTCATACGAGATGCCAATCGACAATGATCAAACATTTAATCCATTAAACACATTTGGATTTCATGGAGTTTTTCAAAATGGCCTAGAGGAAGATCCGTTTAGGATATTAATTAAGAAACTTTTTTTTGATCAGTTATGATATCATTTTACAGGTATAGTGATAAAGGTAAAGACCCTCAAGAATTTGGTCATAAATTCTCTAAAAGAGATTGTTGGAATAGTTTTTATAATCACTTCTCTTCAGATAAAATTATCGTTGTATGTGACAACTGTGAGAAAGAATCAATAGATTATTTTAAATCTTTTAAAATAGATGTTTTAGAGACTAATTTAGGAAATTCTGCTGGAGGGATATATACATACGAATATGCTCTAGAAAATTTTCCTTATGAAAAATATTATTTTTGTGAGGACGACTACATCCACAAAGGCAACGATTTGCCAGAATTAATTCAAGAAGTTTTAAATTACACTGATTACTGTTCTCTGTATGATCATGGAGATAAATACAGAAATTATAATACGAAACCAAATCCTCTTCTTCGTAGTCTTGGTGAAGCTACAGAGTTATTTAGAACATCTCTTAGTCATTGGAAACTGACTAATTCCACAACAATGACTTTTGCTACTAAATATTCTGTGTTGGAAGAAGATATTGATATTTTCAAAAAATTCACTACAATGAATATACCAAGAGATTTTGAGATGTTTATTGAGTTGAACAAAAAAGGAAGATCTTTGGCTACTCCAATACCTTCGAAATCAACTCACCTGTCTCCAGATCACGATAATTTAGCACCATTTTTTAAAATATGACAACATTACAAAAAATTTATAATAATTACAAGGTAGAAGCTGATACTGGAGTAGGAGATAAAGGAACCACCCACGATTATATTGACATTTATTCGGATTATATTAATCAAAATAATTGCAAGAGTCTTCTTGAAATTGGTGTGGCATACGGTCACTCAATTAAAATGTGGGAGGAGTATTTACCAGAATCTAAAATTATAGGTGTAGATATTGATATCTCTATAGTTAATTTCGAATTTGATAAAGCGAAGTTGATTGAAGTGGATGCTGCTTCCGAAGATATCTTGGGAAAATTAGGGAAAGAAACTTTTGATGTAATTATTGATGATGGCTCACACCAGATAACTCATCAAATTAAAAGTTTAGAATTACTGTATCCAAAATTGAATTCTGGAGGTTATTATTTTATTGAAGATATTGTTTGTGGGGGTAACGAAAAAAAGCTAATATCATTCTTAGAAGATAGTGGGTTTGAATACAAAATATTTAAGCCAATAGATAAATCAATGAGATATGATGACATTATTGCAGTTATATCGAAATGAAAACAATTCTTATTACTGGTTGCGCGGGTTTACTAGGTGCAAATTTTTCAAGATACCTTCTTAATAAAGGGTTTAGGGTTTTAGGTATCGACGACCTGTCTGGAGGATTTGAGGACTTTTTACCATTACATAAAAATTTTTTATTTTATGAAATGAATATTGAGTCCGAAGATATCGCGCACATCTTTAACGAACAAAAGCCTGACGTAGTTTTTCATTTTGCAGCTTACGCTGCTGAAGGTTTATCTCCTTTTATTAGAGAGTTCAATTATAGGAATAACGTAGTTTGCTCAACCAAGATAGTAAATGAATGCATTAAACATAGCTGTAAATTAATTTTTACATCTTCAATGGCTGTTTATGGTGATCAACCAGCTCCATTCAAAGAAGATATGCTGCCTGATCCAGTAGACCCTTATGGAGTTGCTAAATATACAACAGAAATGGATATTAAGTTAGCTGCTAGTCAGTTTGATTTAAAATACACTATTGTTAGACCTCATAATATTTTAGGGATTTATCAAAATATTTGGGATATTTATAGAAATGTGATTGGCATCTTTATTAAAAAAGTTCTAGATGGAGAGTCTATGATTGTTTATGGAGATGGGGAACAGACGAGAGCTTTTTCTGATGTAAAATACTTACTACCTGTTTTTGAATCTATGATCGAATCTCATGATGGAGAACTATTCAATATTGGTGCAGATAAAGAGTGGACAATTAATGAGGTAGCAAAAATCGTTCAAGAAGTTGCAAAAGAGGAAGGTTACGAAGCTATTATCGAACATGGAGAAGAGAGGCATGAGGTAAAACATGCTTATTGTGATCACACAAAAGCCAAAGACGTTGCAAGGTTTGCTGACGAAACAAAAGTTTACGAATTAATTAAAAAAATGTTTGTTTGGGCTAAAGATCAACCTAAAAGAGTAAGCAAAAAAATGACTTACGAGGTCGATAAAGGAATTTATAGCTATTGGAAATAAAATGAAAATACTACAGATAGGATGTCACGAAGGGAAAGATCATGTGAATGATTTTATTCGTAAAAATGAATATGATATTGATTTATTTTTGGCTATAGACGCTTCTTACAAATCATTGGAAATAGCTGAAAAAGAATATTCTTTTTTAAAAGATAAGTTTATACCTATCCATTGCGCGGTTTCTGATTTTTGTGGTTTTTCAAACTTCTTTAGCCCAGTAGATGATGAGTGCAGCGAACATAGCTCTATTTACAAAGATCATCTACTAGCCCATCATCATGAAAACATAAAGAGGAGTGTTGTCCCCACTTTTACTTTGAATAATTTAAATTCTCTTGAATTTGGTCCTTTTGATAGAATTTATATTGACACAGAGGGAGCTGATACATCAATTTTATTGGACTTTGATTTGGATAAATTTAAGCCGAAATACATTGAATTTGAAATATCTCATAGTGATGGCCCCCATACTTATGGCGGGGAAAAATACGACAAACTATTGAAAAAGTTAGTTGATTATAATTATACTTTGAAAAAGCCAAGAGATCCATACAATATTACAGCAGAAATATAATGAAAAAAGTAATTATCACAGGAGTCACAGGACAAGATGGTAGTTTTATGGCAGACTACCTTTTGAAGAATACTGAACACACTATTATCGCTGGAGTTCGGCGTTTAAGCGTCAAAAATCATGGTAATATTGCTCATCTGGTAGATAATCCACGCTTCAAACTTATTGACTTAGACGTTGCCGATCAAGCTAACACGGAGATGGTTATCGCGGAAGAGAAGCCAGATTACTTTATAAATTTTGCTGCTAATTCTTTTGTAGGTGTTAGCTGGAAAATGCCAGTTAATCATATGGAGACAAACGCTATGGCTGTTCTGTATCAGCTTGAAGCAATCCGTAAATACTGTCCCAAATGTCGTTACTATAATGCGGGGTCTTCAGAGGAGTTTGGAGACGTTTTACATGCTCCTCAGTCAGAACTTCATCCATTGCGCCCAAGGAGTCCATATGGTGTTTCTAAGGCTAGTGCTAGGCACTTAGTAAAGGTTTGGAGGGAGTCTTATAGGCTTTTCGCTATTCAAGGCTGGC
>Ga0315320_10000872_pt1 | contig 24837 bp, 15 predicted proteins | sample M140m21515metaG_FD_203458 | JGI IMG/M metagenome (GOLD analysis project Ga0315320, IMG submission 203458) | Ammonia-oxidizing marine archaeal communities from Monterey Bay, California, United States - M1 40m 21515 | ecosystem: Environmental > Aquatic > Marine > Coastal | place: USA: California... | reverse complement strand
GCTCCGCAATGGCATGAGCGATGTCTCGACCACCCCGCGGCACCACCAAGGTACTCGCATTGATGCAACTTCGACCCGCGTTGTCGAGGACAGACTCCACAATGAGATCGATATGAGACTCGATCTCGTCAACCCGGTCTTCTCCGACCCAAATCTTGGAGTAGCCCGGCCCATGAATCGAGATGGCCGGATTGCCCACATAAGGCGCCACTGTGGCCGTTTGGCCAAACACCATGCCACGGTCATGGTGGGCCAAGATGGCATCCCCTCCCCTGTGGTCTGTGGGATAAATGCTCACCGCTTCCTTGGGAACCCCCGCCTGGCTCAGCGCCGCCGCCAACCGGTAGGGCGTCCACGGCTCGCTGCCTCCTGGCTTGAGTGCAACGGGTATCTTCATGGCAATCACGGGTATCCACAGCGCATGCACCCCGGGCGCATTGCTGGGCAACACCGCCCCAAGACCGTGGGCATCCGTCTGGACCGGGTCGCCAGTGGCGGTCAGTCCAGTATCAAAGGCCCCCGGCTCAATGCCCCCCGTAAGGCCCGATAACGAAGCCCGAACCTGGGTACACGCCGCTCGAATCTTCTCGACATTCTTGGCACACAGAACCTCGGGAATGCCCGTGGTCGCAGAGACGGAACGAATGTAGTCTTGCGGGCCCTGCATCTGGTCACCCACCGACAACTCGGCTTCGGCAAACAACACACCGGCTGTTTCAATGCGCCCAAGCAATGTCTCTGTGTCCAAGGCTTCGAGTGTGGCCTTGGCTTTCGCGAACTGGCGGGCATCTCGGCGAATCAAGCCGGCATTGGCAAACCCCAACTCCGCAACGGTCTCTCCCGTGCGCACATGGGGAACCGGGAGCGTTTCCATGCTCCGGTAGGCCACTCCCTGCCGCAAAACATCAAGCCTCATCATGGACCATCCGTACCCGTTGGAGGCTCAATATACACCTTCATTCACCGACCGACCGGCCTGTTGAATGGGCTGCACATCGGCCACACCGTCCCAGGGGTATTGTTCACACGGTGGACAGCGCACGGCCGAGTCGCGCTCCAAGACCCGCGGCATGAAGAACTCGGATGTCATGGTGGTGAGCTCCACCCGCCCACGGGCGCCATATTCCACCGGTTCGCCGTCCTCGCCCAACACCCGAATCACCGCGCGTGGCATGGGGGGATAATAGTGAACGGAGTAGCCATTGTGAGGGCCCACCGGAAGGCTCGGCGCCACTCCCATGAGCGTGTTTCCATAGACCGGTGCAAACGCAACCTGGCCTTCGAGCACCTCTTCCATCATGAAGCGTACTTCTTGAGGCCGCATGGATGTACCCCCACACAGCACGCCTTTCATGCCCACATCTGCAAGAGAAATGCGTTCACCGATGGCCTCGAGCAGCCGCGGTGTCGTGAACATACACTGCACCGAACGACGACTGAGAATGGTGACGGCCTGATCCACAACGTGCTCTTGGTACTGCCGCGCCGCATCCGTATCTCCCTCCGCCAAGCGCTTTCGCACCCAACGGGGATCCAAATCGACAAAGTAGGCGTGTCCACCCCGGTGCTGAGCGAGGTGCTCCATCGAGATTCGAAGACGGCGTGGACCCGTGGGGCCCACGATGAGCCAACTGGCTCCCTGCGGAAAGTCCTCGTTGGAGAGGGTGTGCGAAAAGGAGGTGTAGTCCTCGATGTGATCCGACCAACTCAAGCGCTGGGTTGGAAAACCCGTGGTACCTCCCGTCTCAAAGACCGAAAATGGTCGACCAATCAGCGTCTTTGGGGTCCAGCTGTGGTGCTCGGCATCCCGCAGTTCAGCGAGATCAAACGGACCGAGCTTGGCCAAGTCATCAAAGCCTGTGATCGTCTGCAGTGGAGACCACCCGGCCCGCTGTGCCCAATCCAACCAGTACGGGGTGCCGGTCTCCGACGAGAAGTGATGCGCAACCATGCGTCGAACATGGTCATCCAGCAAACGCTTGGCCTCGTCGATCTGTGCCTGCATGGCTCCCTGTTCCTAAAAAAACCGCCGAATGTGGTCGTCACCGGGGGGTGTCGAGAGCAATGAACCTACCACCATCGCGACAGCAGAAGACAAGAAAACCCAGGTGACCGGCATGACACCACCCAACAAGAACTCACCATGCTCGCCCCCCATTCCGAGGGAATCCATGGCGAACAGCACCGTCCAACTCACCACCATCGCGAGCACACACAAAATGGCGCCCAACCGGGTCGCGCGACGCCAGTACAGGGCAGCGATCACCAAGGGGGTCAGTCCACTAAAACCCGAGAAGCACCAGACCCCGAGGTCAAAGATGCCCCGGTTGCTCACCAAGGACAAAAGGTAGGTCACCACCACAACGCCCGTCACAAAGGCCCGTCCAATCCAGATGACTCGGGCGTCGTCGGCTGCATCGAGCGACTCTCCCCGCAACACCACATCGTGGGTAAACATGGTTCCCAGGCACAGAAACTGTGAGTCGAGCGACGACATGATGGCGGCCAAAATACCTGCAGTCAGCACACCGCTCATCACGGGTGTCGTGTATTTGGCCACCATGATGCCCAGCACGGCATTCGCCTTTTCAGGGGGTACCGACAACTGCCCTGCGGCCCAAATACCAAGCAACACACACGGCAACCAAACCACCGCGACCAGTACAGGATGGGCGATCACGGGCAACTTGAAGGTCGAGGAGGACTTGGCGGTCATCCAGTGCTGGAAGATGTGCGGAAACATGCCCACAGACATGCCCACAAGTCCATAGGAGAGAAACTGCGCTTGGCCAATGGACTGGCCTCGAATCAACAGTTCTGGGCGCTTGGCCATGGTGGCGGCAGTCGCAGCCTCGACCCCACCGAGCGCCGATGAAATCGTAAAAAAGGTCAAGATGGCGACCACAATAAAGATGCAGGTCTGAAATCCATTGGCCCAGGCCGCTGCCCGAATCCCACCAAAGAAGACATAGGTGAGCACCACGCTGCAGATCACTGCACCGGTGAGCCAGGATGGGATGCCCGACGGCTGTCCTGCAGCGTCGACAAAGAATGCTGGAAAGGCGCCTTTGGTGACCGCAGCCACGGTAATTCCTGCCCCCTGCACACCGATCAACAAGTATGGAATGACCAGCAGCACCAAGATGGGAAACAGCAACTGTCCCAGTCGTTCGCTTTCAAAGCGGTCGCGGAAGTACTGAACTTGCGTCACGTAGTTATGCCGACGACCCAGCTGCCATAGTTTTAGTCCCACAAGGGCAAACATCAACGGATGAACCACCGCCGCCCACGATGCCATCAAGCCGTACACACCCACGCCGAGGTTGTACGATTTACCGGTGCTTCCCACCAGCGCAAAAGCGGTCATGGTGGTCCCAAATAGGGACATCAGCAGCAGAAACGGGCCAATGGACCGACTCGCCAAGAAGAAGTCATCGCTGGTCCCACGCGAGAATCGGCTGCTCGCCAACGCCACCGCCAACAACAGACCCAGATACCCCAAAATTATGAGCAGCGAGGTCATGGTTCGACCCCCAACTCAGCGGTATCGTCAGCGGGCCAAACCAAGTACACCACGGCAATCCAAACCACGCTCGCCACGAGTGAAAATGCGGCATGGTAGGCCAAGCCTACAGGCAAAAAGTTGGCCACCAACGTGGGGTCATCCCACAGCCATCCGTCGTGATGAAACACGGTGAGCAACACAACCAATGCGATGGCCAAGCCTCGTCGGCTCCCGCGGGTCATGGTGTCGCTCCGACTGCATACAAGTGATTCTGTGTGGCGATGTACAGGGTTTGATTGGCCACGATGGGCGTGGTGTACATGGGGGCCGTGAGCGGGATTTCCGCCAACACCTTCTTGCGCTTGGACACCTTCAGGACCGACAAAATGCCATCTTCATTTCCGATGTACACGCGTCCATCGGCCACAAATGGTGAACCCCACATGTGGGCATTGGTGTCGTGCACCCACAAGGGCTTGCCTGACTTTTGCTGCACCGCGTGAAGGCGCCCTTCATAGTCGGCCACAAACACAATCCCATCGGACACGGCCACCGTTGAGATGGAACGCCCGATGTCATCATAGGTCCACAGGGTCGCAGACGCTGTGACGTCCCCCTCCTGACTGGGATCCATGGCCGTGAGTCGACCCACTCCGGGGCCATGTTCGGGATCCTGGCCAATGCTCACATAGACCACACCATCCACAACCACCGGGGTCGCAATGATCTCACTGGGGCCTGGAGCGGTCGCATAGGTGATGGGTTGTCCATCTTTGGTCCGGTACGAAGACGCATTCGCATCCAGACGCCAGCGCTCCTTCAAGGTGGGCAACCCGTCGACCGGTACCGGAGCGGGTTCAAAACCGTACAGGAACCCATCCCCTCCTCCAAACAGGACGAGCCCTTCTTCTCCCACGGGCGCGTAGCCTGGAGAAGACCAGTTCGAGTGCATGGTGCGGGAACTGATGCCCGACGCCTCTTCTCCAATCAATGCGCCCGTCTTTCGGTCGAGCACAATGAGAGATGGGGAATAGGGAGAGGGTACATTGAGGTGAGACCAGTCGGTCCCATTTGAGGTGGTGACATACACCCGGTCATCGACCACCAGCACTGAACTGCTCGTCACATTATGCGGAAAAACACCCAACTCTTTGCGCATATCGAAGCGCCATAGAACGTCGGCATCGTGTGGGCCGATGGTCAGTGGCGGCTTGTTTGGGCCCACGAAGGTCTGGGCTTCGTCTTGCAACCCATCGTTTCCGTCCAGCTGTCCATCAACATCGAGGGCGACAACTTCGCCCGTACTCGACACCACGTAGACCACATCTCCCACAACTGCGGGCGAAGAACAAATGCCCAGGTATTCCCAGTCGTTGACCTTTCCGGCCCCCAGTTTGGGTGCGGTGTATTGCCACAAAAATGAGCCGTCAGACTCCGAAAATGCAAGCACGACACTGTGGTCGCCCTTCACACCGTCTCGGTACTGCGCATCGTTGTTGGTACCGACAAAAACCTTGCCGTTTGACACCGTGGGATTGCCATAGGTTTGAGACCCGAGTGGCACCACCCAGCGCACCCCGGATGTGGTCTTGAGATCAATATGACCGGTCTCCGCTGAACGCTCACCGGCCGTAAAATTGAGTGGTATCCCGGTTTCTGTGGAGACCATATTCCTATCGTTTCCACCGCCCCACTGAGGCCAGTCCGCCGCAACAGCGGACACAGGAGCCACCCACAACACAACACTGATGGGAAGTCTCATTCTTCCTCCTGAACCACACGGAGATCATCCACGTAGACCGAAAATAGATTCTGCGGAGAGAACCCAAAGATTCCAGGTGCGCCCCGAGCATGCCCATCTTGGTGCACAAATTCGAGGGTCCACTCTGCGGGTTCCGGAGCACCCTTGGGCCACGCCTTGGCGCGAATGGTGGTCTCTCCAGACGGGGCATTCATTACCATGGTCTTGAGCGTATACCACTGCTCGGGCTTCACCTCGAATGGCACTCCATACCGAAGGCGCTCGTAGTTCGAGCTCACTTCAAGCTGGCGTTGGTTGCCCTTGAGCGCAATGATGTATCGCTGGTGTACAAGCCCCACGGTAGACCGCGAACGTTGGTTCCCATCGACCCGTAGATTGGCTTGCATGGAGTAGTTCCGAGAATCCGGATGACCAATGAAGGCCATGGAGCGCTGAAACAGCATCTTGCTCAGGGTCTTCTTGAGAACCTGGCTCTCCCCTACCGCTTGAATCTCCCACTTGAACCGGGCCCCAATCCATGCGAGCGGCGGGTAGGCATACCGCTGTTCGCCACGGGCGTGGGACAGTTCGAAGCCTTCGAAGTTCTCTGTAAACGGCATGGCTGGAATACTGCGTCCGCGACTGGTACCCGAAATGCCCGCCGACTTCATCGTGAAGGCGCCCGCCGAGAAGCCCGTGGATGAATCAATGTGCACCGTGTCGCCACGGATGCTTCCATCGATTGTGGACTTCACCTTTGCAGAAGGCGGTATCCAGGACTGAAGTCCACTCACCGCACCCTCATCCACCGCATATCCATTCGCATCGAGGGTGCGCCCCCGGAACTGCTGTTTCTCCCCCGCTTGAATCAAAAATTCGGCGGGCAGCACCTGCAGTGTGGTGGCTTCCGTCACTTGGGCGTTCTTTCGTTCGGAGGATGCAGCGATGGAACCCGGCTCGCCCGACCCCAAGGCATACAGTTTTTCAGTGGTGTGGAAATATACCCGACCCCGAGAGGTCACCGGGGCACCAAGTGCCGTGCCCTCAATGGCCACATCCGATAGGATTTCCAGCCCTTCTCGGCTTGGCCGAACAATGACCAACCGCCCTTCGCGGAACGGGATGTACAGCTTGCCGTCCGCATACAGCGGAGAGGCATGAAGCTGGTCGGCCCCGATTTTCTCTTTCCAAAAAACCTGCCCACTTGTGGGATCGACGGCCACAAGTTCGCCGGTCATCGTCACTTGGTAGACCACGCCATCTGCAAGCACCGGGGAGCTTGTGAAGCTCGACAATGGAGCACGCCAGACTTCAGCATCGAGAACGGGCGATGTGCCATCGGACTGTGCTGTGGGGGTGGCCGTCAGATCAAATGCAACCATGCGGCCCACGGTATTGTCGTCCAGGTTCTCTTTGGCATGAATGGCGATCAACGTGTCGCCATGAACCACCACAGAGACGTTCACCCCACCGATGGACACCGGTGCGCGCCAAACGGGCTCGCCATTGTTGACGTTCACGGCCACCACATGACCACACCCCGTGCCGGCATACATCACCCGCATGCCGTTGCGGGTTTCGACATACGGAGTGGAAAAGCTGCTATCGACCGGACGTACACCGGGCGTGGACGACCAGTTGAGCTCACCGGTGTGTTTATCGAAGGCATAAAAGCGGTCGCGGCCGGGGCCCTCTCGGCCCCAGTTGGCTGTGATGCCATGCACAATGACCCGGTTTCCTTCAATGATGGGTGAACCGGTCCGACCATTGGGAAAGCTCAACCGGCCGTACCGCTCCATCATGGAGACTTCCCACAGCATCTCACCCGCCGGGTTCACCCCAAAGAGCACACCGTTTGAGGTCTGGGCATAGATGTTTCCGGTTTCGGCATCCACTGTGGGACTGGAGATGGCGTAGCGGTCGTAGATGATATCGCTCAAGAAATCGCGGAAGGGCCGCTCCCATTGAAGAGCGCCCGTCTCGGCATCAACCGCGACCAGAACCTCACGCAATTCGGCCCCTGTCCCACGGTAGCCCATGGCATAGAGCACACCATCAGCAACCACGGGGGTCCCGCGTCCAGCAAGGTCCATGGTCCAAAGCGCACCTTCAGCACCCGGCGTCCAGTCATCAAGCAAGTCGCGCTCGGCTGAGTGGCCCACTTGGGAGTGACCCCGCCAGTTGAGCCAACCGGAAGCCGCGTGAACGGATGATGCACCCACGAGAACCCAGCCTACAAGTACAATGATCTTGAATGCTCTCAACAAGATGTCTCCATTGGTGCGCTCTCACACGGAGTGGCTGTAAGTCACTATTCGATGCAGTAAAGATTCTGCAGACTCCGCACATAGATACGAGCGTCGTCCAACAGAGGCGTAGCACGTTGCTCATCCAAAACGAAGCGCCCCAAGGACTGTGGATTATCGGCATCCGTAAACGTTCGATACAGCCCGACTTCGAAAGTCAGCAATACCTTGTCTGCCCCCAGCACCATGCTCGGTGAGCCGTTGCGGGCCGTTGGCATTCCATCAAACGTAGAAATCTGTACACCTGTTTCGGGGTTCACGACCTCCACGTAGCCCGGTGTATACAAGAGATAAATCCGCTCATCCGTGATCAGTGGTGAGGCATATATGCGGTCTGTTCCAAGCTTTCGCTCCCACAAGATGGTCGACTCAATCCGTCCATTGGGTTGCCGTTGAAGCCTGTAGGCCGTCGCATGTGAGGCCACGGTACGGTCTGGGTAACGGGTGTGTCCAATCACGTAGACCCTATCCCCCACGGCGACCGGACCAATAAACTCGAGGGCCGCAATATCGTCACCGATCTCTGTTCCATCTTTCGGATTGATGATTTCTCCTCCAGGAGAGATCACCACCGCCGAACCACCCACGGTGGCCACAGCCGGCGTCCCATAATGGGGGTATTTTGGACCCGTCCACAACACACGACCGTCTGTTGGGTCAACCCCCCTCAACTGAGCGAATGGAACCACCAACACACCGTCTGCCATTAACGGAGATGCCGATGTTCCGGTGTGGTAGCCCTGCATCGGTCGAATGGGTGCTCCCAACCATACGGACCAAATGCGGTCACCTTGCTCATTAAACTTCGACAACACACCATTGCCAAAGAGCGCATAAATGTGCCCATCGGAAACCACGGGTGTGGCGGTGGCGTAGCCAATCACACCATTTTCATCCGACAGTACATGGGCGGCAAACTGTTGCTCTCGCTCTGCAATGCTGTTGATCTCATTGATCAAGCCATCGTACCGCTGCTGCACATCTGCACCCGCACTCGAACGGCGCAATTCACGCTGAACCATCCCCATTTCAGTTCGGGTTTGCTCCTTTCGGAGTCGATCGCGCATCAGCACCGCCAAAATATCCGAGGCTTCGGCGGCCTCGCTTGGGGGCAAGGTGTCCATATAGCGGTTGGGCGCAGTCCATTTGTGCTTGCCTGAAGCCGCATCAAAGCAGGTCAACGAAACCGGTTCCTCGGTAATACAAATCAAGGACCCAAGGCGAACGGGAGACGCGTTCCCCCAGTTTACGGTGGCCGTCTTCCATCGGATATCTGTACCGGGTGCACCCAGGATGGGCGGTGTGGCCCCCACGACTACACCCGTACCGCCCGTACGCCAACCGCTGGATTCAGATGCGGAGGCTGAGCCGATGAATACAGCAACACAGACTGCACTCAACCACCGAAGACTACAAAGAACGGACACAACGAAATCCTACATCGGGCATGCGCAGATCGGGCGGCAAAGAGGCCCGGGCTGCACCCCGATAATCTAAGGGTGAGGACGACATCCAGCCCCCACCACGTTGGACTCTCCGTGTACCGGTTTTGGGTCCCGTGGGGTTCGACTCGCTCCCGCCATCAACGTACTGTTCGGCATAAAAATCCGCGACCCACTCCCACATTCCTCCAGCCATCTGCTGAATTTGTAGGGGGTGATGACCAACCATATCCGAAGGATTCGGCGGCTTGGTCTCCGCACAGTTTTTCACGCCGTCCGACTCAGGCAATGGGACCGCATCACTGACCGAGAGAAGACCGGAAGCCATATCGAACACACCGACGGCATCGCGCAATGGTTTCACCGAACCCTGCCTCTTTACCTCCTTCAGCAACGACAGGTTCGTGGCCTCATCCATGCTGTAGAGGCGATCACAGATGGCATTCAAGATGACATCATCCAGGCTCGACACAATCAATTCTTCTAGTGCCTTGACCTCATGATCTTCATAAACGGACATCGCCAATCTTTCTATTCGGGAGCATTTCGACGAGGTCTGAACGCCGGCGTTCTGAACATCGGATGGCTCACCTTTGAACGCGCGCACAGCACAAATGGGGTGGTCGCCAAAAGGGAACCGTCTACCAGATTCACCACGCGCCGCATACTCCCACTCCGCCTCGGTTGGCAATCGGGCATCAATATGGGCGCAGTACTCGGTCGCCTCAGTCCAAGACACCAGGTTCATGGACAACCCCATTTTGACCTCACTATCCACCGTAGACAACGACGGGTTGCCGGAGGGTTCAGGGCAGACCGAGTCCGAGATGCATCGACGATACTCCGCCGCGCTAACCTCTCTTTGCTGAATGGAAAACGAATCCACCGTGACCCATCGAGGCGGCCCCTCATCGTTACCGGCATCGGGGTCGTAGCCAGGCGAATCTGGATCTGCCGATTGAGCGCCCATGAGAAACCGCCCACCTTCGACATCAACAAACTTGATTGCGGGTCCACGGGATGTACGGTTTGCGTCCGGGCCATTGGCTTGCGGGGTGGAGGGAACAGCAATCGCCGTGGTCGGTGTTCCGCCCAGCTGAACCGTCTGGCCTTCAAGACTATCCTCATCCCAAACCAGCATCGGCAGTGCAAACACACACACGCCACCCACAACAACGACCACCAGAAACTTCAACCGATTCATATTGCATCCCAAAACGAAGCCAAGGCTCTCTATTGGTTTCTGTGGATGAACTCAACAGGCCGGCGAACCGCCGTCACCAAGGACACGACCCAGACGCCAATCCCACCCACACCCATCACCGCTGTCGCCAAAACGAGAAACCGAGCAAGGGCTTCCCATTCCATAAGAAGCAACGATGGTAGGAGAGAGACCAGTGTGGCCGCCACACCGCAGACCATACCCATCGCCATCAGTGACGACATCTCGGCCACAACCAGTCGGCGTGCATGATCGGGCGCAAAACCGAGCGCCTCCAACAGCGCAACATCTCGGGCCCCGTCCATGATCCGCCGGTAAAACAGCACCACAACCCCGAGCACCGCCAACACAACGCCCAATCCGCCGAGCACACCAAAAATGAGCATAAAGGTTCGCTCTACGGTTCGATACCCCTCGAGCACAGTGACCGATCGCTGAAGCACCACTCCATGGTCCGACAATCGCGTGTCCACGGCTTCAACCGCCCCCTCCGCTGTGGGTTCGATCAGAAATACACCATCCCCGCGGCGAGAGGGGAAACGGTGGGCCAAGTGGGCCCGATCAGCCATGAGCGACCCTTGGAACATCCAATTGTCTACTACCGCTGCAATGCGAATGCGGAACGAATGCCCGCGCTCATCCATCATCTCCATTTCATCTCCGACACGAAGATGAAGACCCCAGTACACGGTGGCGGCATCTCCCACCACAGGTACGATGCCGGGTTCAGTGGCGGGACCCAACAAGACACTCCACGTCGCATCCGTGGGCTCCAGGAATTGGAACACATCTCGCTGTAGAAGCGACCCTGAATCGACCCCAAGGAGCGTCGGAGTCTGTGCCGTGCCCAGATTCATACAACTGGCATCATCCCCCGCAAAGACCCCAAGTCCCACCACTTGTTCAGGTCGCAAGGTTCCATCCAATCCATGAGCGACCAGCCCAGCCTGGGTCCCTAAATCAGCCTGAATCGGAATGCTGGTTTGGGCCAACCACGTAAATCCGCCTGTCCCTGAGTGGGGGTCTGTTGGCTCCAGGCGTGGCTGTAAGGTTCCGCCACCGATCCCACCCACCAAATAGAGCCCCATGGCGATCACACAGACCACAGCAAAACTACTCTTGGCCCGTACCCGTATCCCGGCCACACCCACCGCTCTTAGACTCGAAGGGGCCTGTATGTTGGGACTGCAAATCCAAGACCAGACCCACAGCAGGCACCCGAGTAAAACCAGGCCACCGCACCCAAAAAAGACCAATGCTGCAGAGGGCCCTCGAGCCGCACTCGAAAAGAATGCCACTCCTATTGCCACACCGTTGAGCCCCCAGCCCAACCCGCGTACACCCCGGAAGGCTCCAGCCATATCGTCTTTCATGGCACTCGCGGAACCCCTCAAGTTGGACCACGCACTGTGGGCCATGGTGGCCCGCACGCTGAATCCGGCGGCCGCCATACTGACTCCCCATGCCACCATCCCACCCACGGTCAGGGTGGACATCGAGATGTACATCGGGAACGTCAACACACCGACTGCATCCTGCCATGCACCCATGAGCCCATAAAGGAGAAGCTTCGTTAGGCCCATCGCACCGAGGAGCCCAAGCAAACACCCGATGACGCCAACAATCCCAAACTCAATCAACAGAGTCCGCTGGACATGACGCGGGGTGAACCCCAAGGCCAACAAGAGGCCGTGCTGTTCTCTTCGTCGCTCGATGGCGAATGCTGAAAAGAGGCTCATCAGAAATAGAGAGGAGAGAATCAGGAAGAAATTGAAGCCGAAAAAGAGTTGCCCAAAGTCGTTCACGGGTTCGGATGCCGCTTTCAGCCGCGCACCGATCGACTCTGCGAAGAAGCCGAACCGACTCGGTTCAAGCCGTGCGCCCAAATCTCGCTCGATTCCATCGATATCTCGATCGGGTGAAAAACGAATCGCAGTCAACAGCCCATAGTCGCTGGCCCACAATGAACGGGCGGCCTCCATGGAGATGATGGCTTTTGGCGCCCCACCATGCCGTTCCCAGTACCGCTCATCGGCCGCATCGATGCGATTAAGGTCGATGGGCAAACCCACATCCCAATCGGTACAGCTCTCCGCTCCAGCCATGCCTGGGATGGACGGCATCAAGCTGGAGTCGATGCCACCCTCCCCCACATCAAACAGGCGATGAACCGTAAAATCGGCGGTGCGATACACCACATCCTGGCGGCCACCCAGCACAGGGAACGTCATCGAAATCAGGTCTCCCACCCCGAGGCCCAACCGGTCGGCAAGGGTGCTCGAGATGGCCACATCCGTCGGTCCGAGGTCGGCAGACAACGGGTCCTGTCCGCCCTCGTCTGCCGTCACAAAAAAGTAGGAGGCCTGACCCGATGGGCCGCGGGCTTCATCGACAAACCAGCTCGAGATCTGCTGCACTTCTGGATCAACGGCCAGGACTGCAGACACCACGCTCTGTTCAAGAACAACCCGTTCACCAGTCAGTTCGACCCAATCAGGGGCCTGTTTCAAGGCGATTTGGGCGTCTGTGTATCGCCATGCCCGTTCAATTCCGGCATCGACCTCGGCCACCGTGCATTCGCAGTCAAACAACATCGAATTGAGTGGCTTCCATCCCAGTCGAGACTCCACATCAGCCAAAGATACAAACGCATTGAAAGGCAACTGACCGGAGGACTGAAGGTCCATCTCCATCGGCCAAGTGCTTGATTCCACCGCGGAGACAGTCAGACGCAGGCTGACCAATGCCTTCTCCGCTCGAAGCGCACTGTCCGCGGGCAGCGCATCCGGCCGCTCAAAACGGAAAATGACCGCATCACCGACCACCACATTCAACGCAGAGGCGAGAACACCATTGAGAATGACATGGCCCGGTTCGACCTGAACCGGTGTGCCCGCCATCGTCCACAGTCGTTCATCAACGGCCATCAGCTGTGCGGGCGAAACATGACCCTCTTCACTCTTGGCGGACGCGGACGACGAAAACATCGGAGCGATGTCTCCAACCCTCTCTTGCTCCAGGCGCTCTACAAAGGCCGACTCAAACCATCGACCCTGCGGTGCAAGGCGATGCTCAACCGGCCCCAAGCGCTGCTGAGTCCGCACGCTCAACGCAGCCTGCAGCGAGTCTCCAACCATCAACCCAGCCACCAAGACGGCACACGCGAGCGCCACCGAGAAGACAAAGCCGAGATGATGCCGCCAGTAGTACCGCAGACTCTGCGACACGACATTCATCGACTCAGGCCTCGCTCCAGCAGCTGACCATCCATGAGTTCCATGATGCGACCACAGGCCTGAGCCACCCTCTCCGAATGGGTGACGACAACCACAGAAGCGGCACCCGAGTGCTCCAACAGCAAGGTCACCAGATCATCCGCGCTGTTTCGATCCAGACTGCCCGTCGGCTCATCCGCCAAGATAAGCGCAGGCGAGCCGATCAATGCCCGGGCAACAGCGATTCGTTGGCGTTGCCCCGTGGAGAGTTGATGGGGCCATGCATCGAAGCGCTCCCCCAACCCAAGGGCAGTCAACAACGATTCGGCCCGACCCCGTTCGGCCTCAGCCAGCGACTGTCCTGGGCGAGAAAGCAATGGCAAAAGCACGTTTTGTAGGGCTGTACACTGGGGCAGTAAGTGGTGTTCTTGGAACACAAAACCAATCGAATCACGACGCAGAGCGGCCCGCGAGTCTGGGTCGAGTGTCGAGTACGATTGTTCCCCCAGCACGATCTGCCCGTCGTCGGGTTCTTCCAATGTGCCCAAAATACCAAGAAGGGTCGACTTACCAGACCCCGAGGGACCAACGATTGCCAGGTGAGATCCGGCATCCAAATTCAGATCCACCCCATCCAATACCCACGCTCCATTGGGGTCAAAACGTTTCCGAACCTGGCGGGCGGACAGCATGGTCGTTTGGGTAGCCATATACGAAGCATAATGACTGACACGTTTTCTTGTCTACGCGTCCAGGAATTCCACCCATCGTTTGGCCATCGCAACGGCCGTATACTCACGCATCACACCCGCTCGACCACTGGCGCCAAGTTCCGCCTGACGTGCAGCATCTCCGAGTAATTCCGCAAGGGTATCGATCATGTCGACCGTGTCACCACCTCGAAATGTAAGCCCCCCTCCGGTCGCTCGAATCAGCTCCCCCGCCCCACCTTCAGCAGCGGCCACAACCGGTACGCCGGATGCCATGGCCTCGAGCGCATACAGTGCCGCCACTTCGTGCATCCGACCGGGTACACACAAGACCGACATCCCGCGCAGGAGGTCAACTTTGTCGCGGTGACTCAAATTTTCTGTGATTCGAACCTGACCATATTCCGCAGCATCGGCGGCCAAAGAGTCGACAAAATCTTGCCCCCCCGGTGCCACGCTACCCCCCATCTCGAGGTGCAGTTCGGTAAAGCCGGGGCGTGCTCTCAAAGCATGAACCGCCTCCAGAACCACCCGGGCGCCCTTCTCTTCAGACAGTCGCGCAAAGTACCCCAACACCATGGGTGGCCGTTCATCGAGCGCACGGGGCGTAAACCCCTCCAAAAAGAGGCCACTGTGAATGACCGACATATCCGGACACGCATCCCCCCAACGCTGCAACATCTGTCCTCGGCAATACTCACTGACCGCGACGACACCGTCGAGTTTCTGGAGCGTTTCGGACATGCGGCCCCACACCTGGGCTCGATACGGTTCCGTCAATCCATCCACAAAGTGAAGTTCACTCTGCAATGTACACACAACACGGATTCCTGTGACCGTACGAATGGCCTCTCCGATTCCGGCCAACAAGCCATTGGACATCACCACCACATCGGGACGCACTTCATCCCGAACCCAATGCGCCAGTCGAAGAATCTCGTCCGATTGATGACCCGATACACCATCCAACAACGAAAGGGTCATCTCACCGAGTTCGGCGGGGTCTGTAAACGAGGCTGCAGCCGCGACGCGCTTCAGCAGTGGCCGCGCATCCAGCGCCCGATTCAACCAGCCTGGAGCCCCCCGAAACAAGGACATATTCTGTTGCAGATAGGTATTGATTCCACCCAGAAACAAGGGCTGGTCTTGACTGCAGTCCGCACCATCGACCACCAGGGGTAAATACAGTGGAACCAGGAGCGCTTCATGGCCCAGTTCCTGCAGCGCTGCAACCAAGGCATTGTCTCGAATGCAGCTTCCACAGTGATAGGCGCCAGTCCCTGCGGTCAGGTGCAGAATTTTCATGGGATTGGGGCCTGTGCCGTACCCGCTTCGATGGGGCCGGGCACCTGGCTCTCATCAGCGAGAACCTTCAACAGCGAATCAAAGTCCCGAAAAAGATTTCCCACCAAACAATCGGTGACATCGTTGGTGAGTTCGGGGTGGGAGCGCAGCATTCCACTCATACTGAAGCGTGGATCATAAAAGGCGTGAACCAATGCCCGCATGGCCTCTGTGCCACCACTGAGCCACTCACCATAGGATGCATAGTCGTATTGCTGCGGACAATCGCTGTTGAGCGCCTCGTGCACTGCGAGACCGGCACGTTCACCACTCGCCAAAGCCAAAAACACACCCGAGGAAAACACCGGATCCAAGAACCCATAGGCATCCCCCACCAACACAATTCCGCGGTCCGCACAATGTCGCGCCCGATAGGAGTAGTCTGCCGTCACCCGCACAGGCGCCACCTGGGTCGAGCCACGCAAGTTGTCTTCAACCCATGGATTGGATGCGATGCACTGGGCCAAGACATCATCTGGAACCCGCGTACTGCCAAACAACTGCGTGCGCTTGGCAACAGCCCCCACACTGACCCGATTGTTCGCCAGTGGGATGGTCCAAATCCAGCCATCATTGGGCAACTGCGCAATGGTGGTCGCCCCCTCATTGCGTCCCGGCTCCCGCTTACCACCCTCAAAATAGCTCCAGACCGCAATGCGATCGAGCGCAGGTTCACGGTGGCGCCATCCCATTTGAGACATGTAGACGGCCTCCCGCCCACTCGCATCGATGGTGATGGGCGCATGTAGCGCACTCTTGGCCCCATCCCCGTCGCCCACAAACACACCACAGACGGCATCTGTGTCATCGCGAATAAATTCCCGGACCGCGACACCCCGCATGATTTTTGCGCCGCGTTTGGCGGCATTCTCGAGCAACAGCGCGTCAAAGAGGGGCCGGTCAACCTGCCAGGTACTGCCCACCTCGTCACCCAAGTAATCATCAAAATAAAACGGCTTCGAAACATGGCCATCTGCAGCCACAAACTGCACACTCTTCTTTTCCTGAAATCCTGCAGCGGCCACCGCACCCAAGGCGCCAGAACGCTGTAGGGGGTAATGACAGTAAGGAATAAGTGACTCGCCCACCCGGTAGGCTCCCGGCTGGCTTTTCTCGCACACGATGACGCTTCGGCCCAATCCGGCAAGAATGGCCGCGGCGGTGGCTCCCGCGGGTCCTCCACCCACGATGATCACGTCCGCGTCAACCATGAACTTACTCACCTCTCATCCTCCGGTAGGTTGGGCATATTGTGGTTCGAAGAAAATGGGCAACAGTGTGTCGACCCGCAGCAGACCTTTCCGTGTCAGCCGAAGTTGATGACCATCATCTTCCGCCAACCCAGCCGTGTACAACGCCTGAAGAGCCGCACCAAACCGCTCTCGGGGATCCTGGCCAAACTTCTCGATAAAATATGCGTACGAAACCCGTCCAAGCTTGCATTGCAGCACCCACTCTCGAATCATGAGCTGCTCCCTCGAGAGCGCATGGCCCCGCTGAAGCGCCAGCTCTCCAGACTCGATCGAGGCCAGGTACGAATCCAGGTGCTTGTCGTTTTGAAGATGCACCCCACCAATATGCCCAAAAGCAGACACACCCACACCCAACAAATCGGCGCCATGCCACAGGTTGTCGCGGTACCCAAATGCCGTCCCCTCTTTCCGGACCGCGGTATAGCCGCTTGAAAGATGGTATCCGGCGTCTCCAAGGCGCGAGAATGCCTCATCCACCCAGGCTCTTTTTTGTGCCCACGTGGCCAATTCATCGGCCACCATGCTGCCAGCCTTCAGGTCCTTAAACAAGGTCGTGTTCCCCGGAACCTCCATCTGGTAGATGGTGACGCTATCCGGCTCAAGAGCCAAGGTTCGGTCGATACATCGTGCCCAATTCTCATCGTTCTCGCCCAGCATGCCCGCGATGAGGTCGATATTCACTTGCGCAAAGCCGGCTCGGCGACACATCTCAAACGCCGGCTCAATATGCCGCTCTCCATGGGCCCGGCCATTTGCCTCAAGGATGGTCTGATCGAAGTTTTCGACCCCCAAGGACACCCGGGTCACCCCGATGTCTCGAATGGCCTCAATCTTGGGCCACCGGAGCGTGCCAGGTTCACATTCAAATGTAATCTCAGCATCGGGCGACCAGGGAAGAATGGCCTGCATCCCATCGACCAGATTTCGGAGTTGGTCCCCCGACAAATAGGAAGGCGTGCCGCCACCAAAGTACACAAAGTCGGCGGAACGGCCGGATATGGCGTTGCTTTCCGCGTGCATACGGAGTTCCGTATGAAGCGCGTCCACATACCGCCCCACTTCCGATGCCGACCGCTCCGTGTACACCTTGTAGTAGCAAAAGTGGCACCGTTTCCGACAGAACGGAACATGCAGGTACACCCCAAGCGGCGTGTTGGAAGCCGGAGGCGCAGCCAGCGCAGCGTAAATGTCTGGAATGGCGTGCGGCCCCCACGCTTGGAACGGGGGATAGTTGGCCACAAAGTAGTTGTGGCCCACCGATAGGCGGTCAGTCAAGGTGTCGCTCAAAGCTTCGTCCTGGTTTCAATGCCATACACCGTACCATCGTGAGTCCCCACGACAATCCATTGCTGCTGAGCCGCCGGGGTCGCTGTGATTTCAGCACCCAGATCCATGCGCCATTGCAACGCCCCATCGGACTGACTGAGTTGGTACAGGCGACCATCGCCAGCGCCAAACAAAACGGCATCACCAAAGATGACCGGGGAGCCATCAATTCGGGCCAATGCCTCAAAATGCCATACTTCGTGGCCATCCTCTTGGGAGAGCGCGTACAGCTTTCGACCACGACTGCCGACAAACAAAGTGTCTTTTCCAAGGGCCGCCGAGGACAGAAAGGGAAATCCTGAATCGGGCGTATGCCAGACAAACTCTCCGGAAGACACATCGACTCCAGCCACCCGATTTCCAAAGTGTCCAAAAAATGCTCGGCTTCCAGAAACGGCGACGGATGAGCCCACATAAGGACCGATCGACACGCGGCGAACCAACGTTCCGTCATCTTGCTTCAACACATAGACAAACCCATCACAGCCACCGAGCACCACCGTTCCACTCACGATGGCCGCGGAACCAAAGATGTAGGAATCTGTTTTGTATTGCCACAGGGGTACACCATCTTTGAGTCGGAGTGCTTGCACCCAACCGTCTCCTCCGCCCATGAGCACAGCCGGAACACCACCGACCTCCAAGGGGGTCGCTGCCGCCACTATCTTGTCCCCGGTCGATACCTTCCATTGAAGAGCACCCGTGGAGGCTGTGAGCGCATACATGTGGCCATCGGTCGAGCCGACGATGACGAGGCCATCAACCAGTACCGGAGAGGCGGTCACCGGTGCGTTGGTCTGCACCGACCACACCCGCTCTCCCGTGGTGCGATGAAGGGCATACACCTGGCCATCATCGGATCCCACATACGCATGAACTGCGTCGAGCGCGGCGGAAGAATTAACGGCGCCTCCAGTTTTGAAGCTCCATCGAATCTTGGGTTTCTTTCCCACAACCGCTTCAACACGACCCTGCTGTTTGGGACCACCACGGGCATACCACGTGACATGGGTGGGCTGGCCAGCGGCAAGCTCGTCCTTGGGTGCCGCATGGGCTGGTGCCCCCATCATCAGAACCGCAGCAGTGATGACAATCCGAAACATCTCTCTCTCGCATGCATGAACTGGCGTCATAGTACCAACAGAGAACACCGATCGGTCAGCAACTCATCCCCGTTCGACATGAGACAGAATCAATGCGAGCCGCTCATCAACCGATGCGGATGGCACCACCACAAGCTCATAGTCGTACGCTCGGTAGCACTCTCGAACTTGTCCGCTGATCTGATGGGCCACCGCGTGAGATTCCATTCTCACCTGGCTTTGCTCATACGACTGAAGCGGGTCCAAGAAGAACACCTTTTTATACCGCTTGGCGCGAAGCCACGACACCAGGTTGGGGCCCGCCACAATGCCCGCACGACGCCCAAAAACCAGGTCCTCAATAAAGGATGTATCGGTGAATACCAGGGCATCGGTCGGAAGCGACTCAAACAGCCGATGGTCTTCACCAAAGACGCGGCGCTGCCATTCAACCGGGTCTGCACGAATCTCCGCCGATGTCCGCCCTTCGGCAATGCCCGCCTCCAAAAGACGTTCCGATGTTTCGACTTCGACCCGGTACCCGCGCGCGCGCAAGGCATGAAGAATCGTGGTCTTCCCTGAACATGGCCCCCCCGCGATGACATGGATTTCGGTTTGAATGGGGCTGCCCTCACTCCCGGAACTGTCGACATCAAAATAAAGCGATGCCGATTCACCGGCCCGAAACACGTTCTTGCCTTCAAACGCTTTGGTGCCGTTCACATAGCTGTAGTACTTCCTACATTCACAAGAGAGGTACTCGATATCGATGGGCTGAAAAGAACGTTTGGCCTCAGGCCAGTGCACCGCCTGCAGGGCGATCATTTCATCACAGGTCTGCTCGTGACTGTCACAACCGAGATGTCGCTGGAGTCGGTCCAAAAAGGCAACAGCGCCTATCCCCGTCGGCACATGACTCGCGGGATCGATCACGTCGGGCCGAAACCATGCAATGTCCATGACCGCCATGAAGATGGGAAAGTCATTCTTCATCTTGAAGTGCCGATTGATGGCATGCGTGGCACGAACCACATCACCGGCAGACGCCACAATGAGTTCCGCCAAAGCATGCTTGATCTGGCCAAACAACGCAGTAGCGGTATCGAACCGTGAATGAGACTCGCCATCCCATTCGACAGGCTCCACTGGGTAGGCCGCCACGTTGCACCACGGCTGCTGGGGCAATGTCAGCACTGTCTGCCGCAATGAGTCTGAATCCAAAAGCGCACCCACCGAAAGCGCATCGAGTGTGGCCTGGCTGTTGCACCACCGGGCAAAGAACACGGCGTGAACCAGTTCAGGCAAGTCGTGCGGCCCATCTCCAACAAAGCTCAACAATGCGCGGGTACCGCGATCATCCTCTCGAAAAACATTTAAAAACCGTCCGCGCTGAAAGATGAGGTCGTCGGACCACGGAGCCGGTTCCCCCCCTTCTCGACGAACCCGAACCCGCTCTCGTTCTCGGCAAAAATCGAAGAACGCAACAACTGGATCATCGAGCACCAAGCCATCCAGGGCTGCAGCATAAGGATTGTCAGTTCCGGCCATGATGTCGCCCCTTCATTGTCCCGTCAAACCCCACAGCGCGCCCTCAGCGAACTGCGACTGACCGTCGTCGACCCGCGACCACAAGTCCCAAAATCGCCAAAAGCCACCACGCTCGTGGATGGGCGCTGCTCGCACAGTCACATCCTTCTTTGGATACGGGCTTCTTTGTTGGGTCCGCAGAATCTACATCCACCTCGGCGGTTGAATCCGCATCTCCCGAAGTGGCCTCTCCGGTATCCACACCGGTATCGTCCATTCCAGTATCGGGAGTCGCCGTATCTTCGGGCTCTGGTGGCAATGGCTCCAGTACCGTCACGCAATCCTCGAGCGCACCCAAGCGACGGACCTCGACGTCATCGAGCACCTGGTTGTAGATGCACACCTCATCGATGGCACTCGGTGATTCATACTCAAACAAGCCCATAAACCAGGACCCACCGGAGATGGCGGAAGCCTGCTCCAATAGCCATGTTTCCTCTTCTGCATCCCCGATGGATACCAAGTCCAAGCCACGCTCCAGACATGCAGCCCGGGCATCGGCCCAGTTGCGGGGCGTCGTACAAAACAAGGTGCTCCGCCCTTCATAGGATTCTTCCGTGCACGTCACATCATCGAGGGCAGCCAGCCCGGTATCGGTGGACGGCCACTCAACAACGTCCCCTTGGCAAATGAAGGGTTTCGATACACTGCACTGGATGTCATCCCAGTCAGCGCCCACCGTACCCTGCCAATTCATGTGGCCGCAGTCTTGGTTTCCGCCTGAGTTGTTGGGCTCGCCTGGAGCCCACGAGGTGTAGGTGACCTCGCTGCCATCCGACCAGACCCAGACCCCGGTGTTTCCACTGTCGTTGCTCCCAGCGATATCGGCTCCCAAGTAGAGCATGCCGCGTGAGGCGCCGGTGGGTCCGCGCACATAGCTTCCCGTCACCCCAAGCGGCTCACCGTCCACATAAAACCGAACCGACTTGGTTCGCGCATTGCGGACCACGGCCACATGGTGCCACGCTCCATCGTCCAAGTCCGCCCGGCTCGAAGAGACCACCGTGACATTCTTTCCGTTTCCATACTCCCACAACATGCGCAGCCTTCCATCGGACATCACATGCAGCAGGTAGGCATAGTTGGACTCTTCGTCCTCCATGTACAAATCTTCGGACGCATAGGCCATGAGGACGTTGTCCCAATCGCCTGAGTTGAGCCCATCAACCTGAACCCACATCGATGCCGTCAAATCACCGAGCATTCCCAGCTTGTGGTCATCAAGGGCGCCCGCTTCGACGTAATCGTTGTCGCCAAAAACGCTGAGCCCCTGCCCAACCACACCCTCAGCATCCATCGAAGCGTTTCCAACCAACATCCCATCGATTCCAAAGCGGGTCTCTTCGGGTGCCGAATCCACAGGCTGTTCATCATCGAATGTGTACCGGGCGACCAGCCCCGTTGTTGGCTCCTCTTCGGTGCTTCGCATCGAGAATGTGTGCACTGGATTGTCGTAATGGCCATCCTCATCCGCATCTCCATAGAATGTGGCCACCGCCTCCGTCCCGGTCACCTCAACCAGCAAAAAACCCACCCCTTCTTGGTGGGGTCGATCGGCACTCGAGCCCAGCGAACCGCCACCGGTGCCCACAATGGCTTCCCAGGTGTCGCCCCCGTTGCCCAGTTGCGCGGGTTGGTAGAAGTTCCAGTGCGCCGCAAACAAGCCGGTGACGTCACGCTCCACCAGCTGCTGCCAGAAACCATCTTCCGTGGTGCCCCACCCGCCATCAAGAGCCACACTGTCGCCCGGATAATCACTGAAACTCACAGGATGGTGGGTCATCACAAATACGTTCGAGAACGCATCGCTTTCATCCAGTACGCGGTCCAGCCAGACCAACCCTTCTTCGCTGGCCGCATAGGTGTTTTCAACCGCTTGGTCGGAGGCCAGGCTCACCAATCGAACATCACCAAAGTCTCGGTAGTACGAGATGCCTTCTTCTCCCGGGGGACTGTCATCCACCGGCAGGGTGTCAAATGCCGCGCGCCAGACATCCAACATGCCTTCCCCAGCCTGCAAATCACTGGTTCCTGGAACCACCATTATTTCGCCCGTAAGGGTCGATGTAGCCGCCTTAAAGGCATCCAATTGAAGGGCCGTTTGCTCCACCGTATCGGCACCGGCAACAAGTCCACCACAGAACAACGCTACATCCGGCGCATGGGCATTCATGTCTTCAACCAACACCGGCAAGGTGTCCATATTGATGCCGATGTCGTCGGCTGCCCCTTGGGTGTTGCCCACAACAACAAAGGTCAGATTGGCAGCCAATGCTGTACCCAGCCATGCGATCCAGATCATGGAGCCCCCTGCAAGGTCGCCAGTCTACATCAATCCGGACTGTGTACACACAGATCCGACAAGCCAACGTTGCCTTTCTTGCCCAACATTCGTATGCACAACTGTACGGCCACAGCATCCGGTGGCGCTTCGAGCACCTTCTTGAATTGAACCGGGCCCATCGAAGTGCTTGTGGTCTTGACCATCATCACGGGCTTCTGTGTCTCGGTTTTGGCGACCAACTTTTCGTCATCACCCCAAAATTGGGCGGACAACTGAACCGCATCGCCAGACTCACCCAGCTGTGCGGACCAAGTTCCACTAAATTCAACCAAACCAGAGACTGGAATCCGTTGTTTTAAACACACATTGACCCGCTCTGACGTGTCCGAATCTCGCTCAAACAAGAGTCCTTTTTCCGTCGTACTGAGCGACTGCCCTGTTCCATCGGGCCACATCGACCACGACCGGGTTCGGTCCGGTTCACCCATGGCGGAAGGGCATGCGCCTTCGACGACCGGCCCGGTGTCCACCGGAGCATCCCCAGCCACATCAGGCTGAGCTGAGTCGACGCCCGCACGTGGCGTCAGCACCATGGCCACAGCACCCAACTCTTGAAACAGCGTTGTGGAGGTGTATGTGTCGTCCAAATAGTCACGAACAGCGTCATCGGGCCTGTAGTGGGCGCGCACAAAAAACAGTTCTTGGTCGCCCATGCGGTCAATAAAGCCTTCGAGTTGCTTTTCACGACACAGGTTTTTGTCGATCTCTAAAGAAGAGCCCTGCTGCTTGAGGTAGTACGCAAAGTGCTCGCCGATTCCACACCGACCAATGGTGAAGTCCCCACCGTGTTCCACCATCGCGCGAACAGCGCCCCGATATTCCCGCTTGGTGGTCTCTCGGTAGTAGTCCTTTACTCCGACCAGGTCCCACACCAGCGCCACCAACAACGCGCCCGTAGCGATGTAGCGCACCCGCCCTTTATCCGGGAACTGCCGCAGCCCGTAGGCCACCAACAAATGCAGTGCCGGCGCACACATCAAAATGTTCTTTTTGGTCAGGGCTGGAGTGGACAGCATGGATTTAATGAAGGCGAATAAACCGGGGCCAACCAACCACACAAACACCAATAGGGTGGGCGTCCAGGCCCACCTTCGACCCCGCAAACCATTTCGCTGTAGCGCCATTACCGCGCCCACAACGATGGCGGCCACGGCCATCAACGATGGAATATCCGCCTCTCCAAACACCCAGGTCCACCATTGTGGAAAGAATGCCGTACCGTGGCGCATGACCCATGTACTCGAGTGCCCCAAGTCTTCCATCAAGGCCGGCAACCAGGGAATGTAAGTGAGCCCAATGGCAGCAAAGCCCAACCAAACACGCAACAACGCGCGGTAGTTGGGCAGCAATACCAGGCCACAGCCCAAGCCCAAAAAGGCCACAAAGAAGAGACCATAGTAGTGAAAATAGGCCGCCAATGAGCCAGATACAATCAAGCGTATCCACGCACCCCGCCCAACAACCCGGTTTGCATTCAGGGTGCGAACCACCGCGATTGAGGCATCGATGGCCACCAAACAAAACAACACCACGGCCGCATAAGAACGGGCATCTTGCGCGTAGTAGACAAAGGACCAACTCGTCGCCATCAACAGCGCCGCAACACATCCGGTCCATCGATCAAACAGCGTGCCCCCAATGCGAGAGAGAACCCCCACAGAAAGCACTGCAGCAATGACAGATGGCAGTCGAAGTGCCACCTCTGACTCAAACCCCACCTGCTTGATGAGCCAAATTAAAATGAAATGCCCTGGCGGGTG
>Ga0315320_10000871_pt1 | contig 24838 bp, 27 predicted proteins | sample M140m21515metaG_FD_203458 | JGI IMG/M metagenome (GOLD analysis project Ga0315320, IMG submission 203458) | Ammonia-oxidizing marine archaeal communities from Monterey Bay, California, United States - M1 40m 21515 | ecosystem: Environmental > Aquatic > Marine > Coastal | place: USA: California... | reverse complement strand
GGTGGGGTTGGCATCACGGATACAACCACTTCAACCTCTGCCACAACCGGTGCCCTTAAAGTTGCCGGTGGTATCAGTACCGAAGAAAACTTAAATGTTGGGGCCGTCACGAAGGTATTATCTGCGACTGATTCTACTTCTAAAACCACTGGTGCTCTAATTGTCACTGGTGGTGTGGGTATTTCTAAAAATATTCATGGTAAGAATGTTTTCGTTGAAGATGTCGTGTCAAATAGCGTAGTCATTTTAGACACTACTACTTCATCCTCCGCGACTACAGGTGCCCTCCAAGTTGCGGGTGGTATCAGTACTCAAGAAAACCTGAATGTTGGAGCTGTTGCTAAGGTGTTATCCGCAACGGATGCCTCTTCTAAAACCACCGGTGCCCTAATTGTCACTGGTGGTGTGGGTATTTCTAAGAATATTCATGCTTTAAACGCTAATTTTGAAGGTGTCGAAGCTGATAGTGTCAATATTACAGACACCACACCATCTAACAATCAAACAAGTGGTGCGTTAAAGGTTGCCGGTGGTTTAGGTGTAGCCGGAAACGTTCATTGTGGTAATCTCACACTCACTGGTAATTTAACAGTTACTGGAAACACAACGGTTTTTAATTCAAATAATCTTATAATTCAAGATCCCGTAATTGAACTTGGTAAAGGTAATTTAGCCGGTTTGGACACTGGTATCATTATGAATAATCCTCTAACAAGTGGAAATAAGGGTAACGTCGCTGTGATTTACGATTTCTCTACATCCAACCTTGAAATTGGTCATACCCTCAATAGTGCTACAGATACTGTTATTGTCATGAATACAGCAAACACACTCCCAGTAAATATAAACGGTACTCTAGGAGTCACGGGTTCAACCACGTCTTCCTCCAAAACAACGGGTGCAGTGACAATAGGTGGTGGTTTGGGTGTGGTGGGTGATATTCACGCTACAGATGTCAATTTCGAGGATGTTGAGGCTGATCGTGTTACTATCACTGATAACACTACATCCACTTCAGCAACCACTGGCGCCCTAAAGGTTGTGGGTGGTATCAGTACTCAAGAAAACTTGAACGTTGGTGCTGTTGCCAAGGTAATATCCGGGACTGACGCTACTTCTAAAACCACTGGTGCCCTAATTGTCACTGGTGGTGTGGGTATTTCGAAGAATATTCACGGTAAAAATGTGTTCGTTGAAGACATTGTCTCCAATAGTGTAGTCATTCTAGATACCACAACTTCAGACTCGGCAACAACAGGTGCCCTAAAGGTTGTTGGTGGTATCAGTACCCAAGAAAACTTGAACGTTGGTGCGGTTGCTAAGGTAATATCAGCCACAGACGCTACTTCTAAAACCACTGGTGCTCTAATTGTCACTGGTGGTATAGGCGTTGCTAAAAATATTCATGGTAAAAATGTGTTCGTTGAAGACATTGTCTCCAATAGTGTAGTCATTCTAGATACCACAACTTCAGACTCGGCAACTACTGGTGCCCTAAAGGTTGTTGGTGGTATAAGTACTCAAGAAAACTTGAATGTTGGGGCTGTCACTAAGGTATTCTCAGCCACGGATGCTACTTCTAAAACCACTGGTGCTCTAATTGTCACTGGTGGTCTAGGTGTTGCTAAAAATATTCACGGTAAAAATGTCTTCGTAGAAGACGTTGTATCCAATAGTGTAGTCATTCTAGACACTACGACTTCAACTTCAGTGACCACTGGTGCTCTCAAAGTCACTGGTGGTATAAGTACTCAAGAAAAGCTTAATGTCGGGGGTATTACGAAAGTTTGGGCCGATACAACAGCTACTTCTAAAACAACGGGTGCAGTTCAAATTGTTGGTGGTTTGGGTGTAGGTGGTGCCATATTCGGTGAGACAGGCAATTTTGGTGGTAGTATTACAGTAGCTGGTGATTTGATCGTTTCAGGTGAGACCATCAGTCAAGGGCAGAACAGTCTTACAGTTGCAGATCCTACAATCGAAGTTGGTATAGGTAATGTAAATGGTGCCGATGTTGGTATGGTTATGAATAACCCCCTAACAGGTGGGCATAAGGGTAATGTCGCAATCATTTATGATTTCTCGGCATCCAACCTTGAAATTGGTCATACCCTCAATAGTTCTGCCGATTCCACTATAACAATGAATACAGCAAACACACTCGCAGTAAATATAAATGGTACTTTAGGAGTCACGGGTTCAACCACATCTTCCTCAAAAACCACTGGTGCAGTAACCATAGGTGGTGGTGTAGGTATTTCAGGTGCTTTGTTTGGTGCCGCCGCCACCCTAGATGGTGTGGTGACTCTAACGGACGATACTACTTCAACCTCAACTACAACGGGTGCCCTCAAGGTTACAGGTGGTATCAGTACCCAAGAAAACCTACATGCCGCCGGTATGATAAAAGGTGCTACCATCTCAGGAACCAATGTATATGGTACCCTAGCTGGAGCTAATACAGCAGCTGTGACTACCCTAACAGCGACTAGTGTTACTGCCTCTGCTATGGTAAAGGGTGCTACTATTTCAGGGACCAATGTATATGGTACTTTAGCTGGGGCTAATACAGCAGCCGTGACTACACTAACTGCCTCCGGTATGGTAAAAGGTGCTACTATTTCAGGGACCAATGTATATGGTACCCTAGCTGGGGCTAATACAGCTGCTGTAACTACCCTAACAGCCTCAGGTATGGTGAAGGGTGCTACCATTTCAGGAACCAACGTATATGGTACCCTAGCTGGAGCTAATACAGCAGCTGTTACTACCCTAACAGCCTCAGGTATGGTGAAGGGTGCTACCATCTCAGGGACCAATGTATATGGTACCCTAGCTGGGGCTAATACAGCAGCCGTGACTACCCTAACTGCATCTGGTATGGTGAAGGGTGCTACTATTTCAGGGACCAACGTATATGGTACCCTAGCTGGGGCTAACACAGCAGCTGTGACTACCCTAACCGCCTCTGCTATGGTGAAGGGTGCTACCATTTCAGGGACCAATGTATATGGTACTCTAGCTGGGTCTAATGCAGCGGCTATAACTACCCTAAACGCCTCGGGTGTGGTGACCTTAGCAGATACAACTACTTCAACCTCAGCTACAACAGGTGCCCTCAAGGTTGCTGGTGGTATCAGTACCCAAGAAAACCTGAATGTTGGTGGTGATCTCAAGGTAGATACTTCTGTATTAGTGGTAAACTCTACAACAGATCGTGTTGGTATTAATAAAGCAGCACCTGCTTACTCTCTCGATGTTGTTGGTGATATCAACTTTACTGGGGACCTATATGAAGGTGGGGAACTATTCGTAAGTACACCATGGACAATTGAATCGTCTCCCACTGCATTGAGTTATACATCCGGGAACGTGGGAGTTGGCGCTATAAATCCAGCGGCAAAGCTGACTGTGACAGGTGATGCACAGATCACCACAACCCTAAATGTTGGTGGTGTGGTGACCCTAACAGATACAACTGAATCGACATCATCAACTACGGGTGCTCTCAAGGCAGCTGGTGGTGTCGGTATAGCGAAGGATGTGTACGTCGGGGAACGCGCCCATGTCACAGGAGGTCTCATTACAAATACTGGAGGTTTTGGAAAAAAGACATACTCGTATTCTACAAATTTAACCAGTGGTGCGAGTGTAGCAAATGCGACGTATGTTCTCGATTTTACAAATCACGCCTTCCATGCTAAAGTTACAGCGATGTTGATCGAATCGGCTGATGCTTCCGTATTTGACCAAGTTAGTACAATGACATTTGATGTTATTGGTGGTAAAATTGGGGGTTCGGGGAACTCACAATTTGTCCCAGCCTTGGGACAAATCAATGTCATTAGTACCAGTACAATGAATACACCTTGGGACTCAACAATAGCAACAGCCCTCGCGGGAACAACGGTAACAATAAAACCAGCTAACGCGTGCAACGGTGTGGTTCGTTTCAATATATTCGTTGAATACCTATGCCATGAATCGGGTGGAAGGCTTACAAGTATCAATTGCTCAGGTAACAGTCCTGATAGCGGGGATTTAGGCTATTAAACTATACATCCAAAACTTTTCAAATATCATTTTTTTAGGAGCGTTCCAGACTGCTAAAAAAATTATAGAGTTATATTAGATGACGAATAAAACAACATTTACGGGTGAAGTTAATATCCCATCAAATTCTAGTTATAAAATTGGTGGTAGTGCCGCTCCATTTATGCGAGTAGTAACCAGCACAGCTGTCAACACCGGTGCGGCTGGATCGACTCCAACTATAACAGCAGGAGGTAACGCGAGTGCTGGATCAATTACATTCGCGATTCCAAGGGGTACCGGTGGTCAAGATGGTAGTAATGGCCCCCCAGGAACTCCGGGTCCTCCAGGTCCTAACGGGGGTAGAGGTCCTCCAGGTCCTCCAGGTCCTAACGGGGGTGCAGGTCCTCCAGGTCCTTCAGGTAATTCTGGAGGAAACGTAGGGACGCACACCAATAATAATATACATACAAATTCTTATTTCAGAAGTAATGGGTCCGCCCATTTAGATAATCACAATTCTTTTGTATTCTATGCGACACAAAACACCCACGCACAAGGCTACCCAGGGGGATACTACACTTACTATGTGTATGCTGACGACGGCGGCGGCACCAGAACTGTCGGTCATTATTACAACGCGAACATTGGTTGTTTTGTACCACATTACATCCGGGCGGCGGGGTTGTCGATTAGGTCTGATAGTCGTCAGAAAAAGGAAGTAACTACTTTAGATACAGAAACATGCTTAAACAAAATTAAAAAGACTAGACCTGTTAGTTATCATGATAAATCTAATGGTCGTTTCTCATTAGGATTCATCGCCCAAGAAATGAAAAAAGAAATAAACATTGTAGTTGATGATAGGGAGGTTGGTTATATAACTAATTTACAAGTAATGGGGCAATTTTCAAATAAACGAAGCCAACGCGTCGACGAAGATTCAACAACCACCGCCAAGGGAGATTGGAACTTGTATACTTTCACATTGGCAGAAGGAGTGGAGTGGCCCGATCCAATGCCACTAGGGGTCCGGCCTAAAGGGGAAGTTTCCACGGCTGCAAGCTTGGGCTCCACTGAGGACAGACCAGTAGAACACATTAAATTTACATGTATGGGCGCCTTTAAAACCGATATCAAGTGTTTCAGTGTAGCGGTGTATGATTACAAATTCAGTGGTGCAGTAAAAGAGAGATCCGTAGACCTTCTAATTCCAGCAAAGACAGACGAATACCCTGGTGACAATGAATTCCCAAGAATAGATATAGATGAAGACGAACTATATTTTTTAGAGGGGATGAATGTTGATAATATCCACGCTATTAATTATCCCGAAGTATTCACCACACTCACAGGAGCTGTTCAAGAACTTGATAAAAAGCGAGTGTCAAATCAGAAACGAATAGATGCATTAGAAAGTAAAGTTTAATTTTTTTATGAGCGTCTCAAACTTCTAAAAATATTCTAGAGTTATATCAGATGACGAATAGTACTACATTTCCAGGTGAAATTAATATTCCATCAAATACTACGTATAAAGTTGGTGGTAATATAGTTCAAGTTTTGGCGGCTAACAGTGCCATAAGTGTTGCTACGGGAGACGCAGGATCAGATGCAAGTGTAACATTAGGGGGTAACGCGAGCGCTGCGACGTTGGCATTCACAATTCCTAGGGGTAATACCGGTCAGCAAGGTCAAAACGGACCCAACGCTCCATCTGTAGGTCCTCAAGGTTCTTCCTCGAACCAGGCTGGTCCTACAGGTCCTCCAGGTAGCAACTCGAACCAGGGTGGTCCTACAGGTCCTCAGGGTGGCGGGGCGTACCACGTCAATAGCGCCATCCAAACCAATGGATATATGAGATCGAATGGATATCAGTACATAGACAATGCCGGTAGTAACCGTACTTTCTATGCCTACTACAATTCACACGGTAATGGCCAAGTTGGTAATCAGGCTATTGGTGTCTATGTCAACCAACATATTCGCACCGGAGGACTTAGCATCAGATCCGATGAGCGTTCTAAGACTGATATAAAGACTTTAGATACAGAAGAGGCTCTAAAAAAAATTAATAATATTAGACCTGTTAGTTATATAAATAAAGGTAATCATAAATTATCATTAGGATTTATAGCTCAAGAAGTCAAAAAGGAATTACCAGTGGCGGTTTTTGATGAGGAAATGGAATTTGTAGAAAATATATATCTATTAGGAAATTTTACAAATAAACGATCATTTATTAGGCATGACGGAGCCGCATGTGTTCAGTATACTTTCGTATTCAAAGATGGAACATTCCCTTCTAACCTGAAATTTGAGAATGCAGAAATTTTAAAATTTCAAGTCGGCGGATCGCCGATCGAGGATGATGAATTTACGGCACTGTATGTGCGTCAATATTGTGGTGAACCACAGTCGAATTCTTTGGATGTTCTCATAGACGATGATCCAGACCATCGGGTCACAGTAGATGAAAGCATTGAACATCTTTTATGTGGATCAAAGGTGAATGATGCTCATTCTATTAACTATAACGAAGTATTCACTGTACTCACAGCATCTGTACAAGAGATCGATAAACAGAGATTATTAGATAGAGCGAGATTGGAAGTATTAGAAAGTAAAATTAAAGAAAAAGATGCGTAAGAGCGTTTATGAATGTTGAAAATATTCTGGGGGTATATCAGATGACGAACAGTACAACATTTCCAGGTGAAGTTAATATTCCATCAAATACTACATTTAAAATTGGTGATAGTGTACCCGCATTTTTAGCTGGAGTGACCTCTGTGTCTGTCAGTGACGGAGCCGCCGGTTCAGATTGTAGTGTAACTGTGGGGGGTAATGCCACAGCTAAGTCATTGGCATTCACAATTCCAAAGGGTGCCAACGGTCCTAACGGTGCTCCCGGTAATGCAGGTAACCCAGGTCCTGCAGGTAATAACGGTCCTCCAGGTCCTCAAGGTCCTGCAGGTAATAACGGTCCTCCAGGTCCTCAAGGTCCTGCAGGACAAAATGTGTATAATACAAACAACGCACTACAAACTAATTATTATCTAAGAGCGAATGGATACCAGTACTTAGATAATACAGGTCGCTCGCAGGTCTTTTATGCCGCCTCATATCAACACGGCAACGGCACCCCTGCTGGATCACATACTACTATGACCTACTTCGGAGATGACGGCATTTCCTATCAAACCCATTATCATCAGTTCAACCCCGCTATTAGTCTGTATGCTGCACAATGGATACGCGGTGCTGGTCTAGTGGCTAGATCTGATGACCGTTTTAAGACTGATATAAAGACTTTAGATACAGAAAAGGCTCTAAAAAAAATTCATAATATTAGACCTGTTAGTTATTTTAATAAAGTGGATTCAGATTTTCAGTTAGGATTCATAGCTCAGGAAGTAGAAAAAGAATTACCATCGGCGATTATGGATACAAAAGATGTTGTACAAAACATAAATCGAGTAGGAAATTTTTCAAATAAACGAGTCGTGGAGATACCGATGTGGATCAAGAATGAGAGGATCCCCGATGTAAAATGTTTTCTGTATACTTTCACATTTAGAGATAAAACCTGGCCAACTGACATGAAATTAAATGATTTTGAATCTTTAGATTTCGCAACAGTTACTGGAGAAGGAGAAGATAGTTTTATGGCAGAGTATAGGCGTGATGTTTGTGGTGAGCCATACAACCAACGGGGAGTTGGCATGATAGATGTTTTGATCGAGGATGAAGTGGAGGCGCCAGACATGAGCCTACCAGATGGTATAATTGAAGGTGATGAATTATATATATTAAATGGAACACGCACGTACGATTCGAAGATTCTTAAATATGATGATGTATTCACTGTGCTGACAGCAGCTGTTCAGGAACTTGATAAACAGCTGCAATTAGATTTGGAATGGATAGAAAGGTTAGAAAGTAAACTTAATTAAAAATAATTGACTGGCATCATGAGGTCTTTGATCTCACTGTAATCCAAAACATAAAATACACTCTCCTCTATGGATTTGTTTAAAACTAGACGATGCATTCTATGTTTACCATCGACCATACGATATTTTCGATTAGCTGGATTTGACATATTTGTAACAATTACAGATGGATCGTTAGATAGATGTATAGATTTGTATCTCGCACCATTGCAACAAATACAATTAGGACCAATTTTACTTTCCCCTAAGTTGTACCCCTTCCAGCATATCTCATCGAGTTTTACAGTCTGCTTTTTGTCATCTGTTAATAAATGTTGTATATCATCAATACACAATCTGTAAGCATTTCCGTCTATACGCCAATCACCATTCCACTTTGAATATTTAGCAGAATGGAATCCAAATTTCGGTCCACCACCAGGACCTCCTGGATAATTGGACAAGGCAGTGTAGTATGGAGAGCTCATTATTAGTATTATGATATAAAAAATCCAATACTTTTACGCTTACTTTCTGGGGATCCAATATAATGCCATAATTTACCATTTCTTGGTACGGTAAATTCATTTATATGCCATCCCTTTTTATCATATTTTGTGATGATTTGTTTCGTTTCTTCGTCAAAATACCTGAAGAAACTCTTGTTATCTTCCTCAGCCCATGTTATATAAACACGTTTACCAGGAAAATCACTATTAGTATGCCAACCACATACACCACCTGGGGGGTAATAGTATAAACCGCGAATGTGAATATGCGGCGACTTGTAAAAATTTAACAGTTTATGAATTATAGGACCTTCAATACCCTGTAAAAAATCATATTCATAGCTAGTTCTATTTGAATTTTTAGGATTATCACTAGGTGCTTGTACATCACCAAATGAATTTTTTATAGTTTCATACAAATCTTCATCTGGAACTTTTCTGTTGGGATCATAAGTTTTTTTCCTGTATTCAGTTGAATCCCAATCAAGTTTATCTAACAGGTCAAGTTCTCTTCTTAGTTTGGATATCTCCATTTTATACTACAGTGGTGAAAACTTTAAGTTTTATATCAGCTTAAAAATAAACTCTCACTATATTATAAAATGTCTGGTGGTATTGCCCAACTCGTAGCCGTCGGTGCTCAGGATGTACACCTTGTCGGTCAGCCTGAGGTCAGCTTCTTCCGCTCCACCTACAAACGTCATACAAATTTTTCCCAAACTGTCGAGCGTCAGGTCATTCAAGGCAACGTCGCTAACAACGGTATGTCCACCGTTCGCTTCGAGCGCAAGGGTGACATGCTCAACTATGTCTATCTCGTCCCCAACACTGGCACAGCAACAGCGACTGTCGCTGATTGGACTACTGTAATTTCCAAGGTAGAATTATTAATTGGAGGTCAACTTATTGATGAACAAGATTCTACCTTCTCTACACACATCGCTCCCCGAACTGCCGCGACCTCCTACTCCAAATGTGCTGCTGGTAATATCTATGGTGGCTCAGAAAATGAGAACTTTTACCCACTTCGCTTCGCTTTCTGTGAGAACTGGCAAAGTGCACTTCCACTCATTTCTCTCCAGTACCACGACGTAGAGCTTCGAATTACTTGGGGTGCTGCAGCCGCTGATAACAGTTTCAAGTGGGACGTATACGCCAACTACGCGTATCTTGATACCCAGGAGCGTGAGGTCTTCGCTTCCCAGCCCCAAAACATGCTCATCACCCAAACTCAGAAGACGGTTGCCTCTGGTAACAAGATTCAGGAATTGAACTTCAACCACCCCATTAAGTATTTAGCTTCTGGAAGGGGGGATGGTAACATCAATATCCTAGGCACTTCTAACAAGCTTAAGCTCCAAATCAATGGTACCGATGTTTCTGACTTCAAGTTTGCTCACCCCAATTTCAGCACTGTACCTCTCTTCTACCACACCTACTATGGCGGTGGTTATCAGATGAATTACCCCAGGTATCTTTTCTTGATGCCCTTCTGTCTCGACACTAGTAAGCTTCAGCCCACTGGCAGCCTAAACTTCTCCCGTCTTGATTCGGCTCGTATCATCAACGATACCGAGACTGTCGATGAGGATGTATATGCCGTAAACTACAACGTCCTCCGTATTGAAAATGGTATGGGTGGTTTGTTGTACTCGAACTAAATCTTCTCTGTATTTATTAAAAGATGTTTTGGATAGCAGTATTTCTCCTTGCCATCGTTTTTGTATTGACGTACGATCCTAACTCCAGGACACTCGAAAAGTTTGTTGGTCAACCCACACAACCAACAAGCAAATCGTGTGAAAATGCGCATTACGAAGCCGTTCAATTTGCCCAGAGCCCGTATGAATGCCCCACCGTTGGTAAGACTAAGATGGGTGCTGTGATGTAGAAAGCTTAAAAAGAAAATGACATTTTCATTTATAAATGGTTCCAGTCAATAAAGACACTCTATTCATAGTTGCAGCGATTGTTTTTGCACTTGGCTTGATTTACATGTTTAAAGAGTTAAAACAGGCTAAAGAAGATATCGAAGGTTTTAAAGGTTTCTCAGCCCAGGTCGTTCGACACTTAGCTCCACCCCCAGAGCCGGTTTCTGCTCCAGTTCCTGTACCTGAAAAGAAGCTTGAAGATATCGATGAGGTCGATGAAAAATCCGAAGAATAATCATATCCACTTATTATAACTTGCGAATGCGCAATGAAGAAGTACAAAGCGATTGCAGTACCGGTTACTTTTACCGATGGGAAACCGAGATTTCTCACAGTAAGAGACTGGAGATTTAAAGATTGGATTTTCGTAACGGGTGGGTGTAGAAGACGAGAAATTTACAACCCCTTGAGATGTGCCCTACGAGAATTAGAAGAAGAGACACGTGGTGTTGTGTCACTCAAAAATGGTGAATATACAGAATTCAAATTTATACATAAAGAAAGCCCAACAGTAGACCTAGAATATAACGTATTCATATTCTTTGTCAATTACAATCGATCAGAACAACAAACACAAATCCGTAAGTTTTACGAAGAAAAACACAAAACACAAATCAAAAAGATGAACAATCAACCCATTCGTAAAACCCACGATGAGAATGATTTCATGAGTTATGACACACTAGAAGAATTCAATGGACGTAAACGATGGAAGCTAATCATAGATAATGTTATTAAGAATCCACAATTTTACGCGTGTATAAGTTCTCACAATAGAAAAACCTTCTCTATTAAATAATGAAGTCCAAGGCTTTTATTTTAAGACAGATTGGTGAACTACTCGAGAAGAATCGAGGACTATGTGAAGAGGAGATTCAACAGTGGTACAAAGAAAATGAAAGTAAAACGGTTTACGAATTACTCACTTTTAAAAAGCAAATTTCTCAAAATCAAGAATATCAGGACGTATCATGTATGAAATGGTTTAGAGATGAAGAACAATAATAAGGTATGTTTAAGAATTGGTACACCTCCCAAAAATTCAATAATGCTACCAATCTATCACATGTGCTCATGGACGGAGGTAAACTCTCAGTGCCATTTGATAGATTGAATGAATTTTACGATAAGTATATAGAATCTGTAAAATCTGGTGAGAGGATTTACGTCGTCGAGCAAAAGAGTGAGACCTATAACTTTTTCGTTGACATCGACTATAAAGATGTCGATCCCCTAGGTATTGACGATATCCATGATATATCTAAAAATATTTGTGAAACTGTTAAATTTCATGGTGGTAAAGAATGTCTCGTTTCTGTATCACCACCAAAGGTGTCTGGAGATCTAATGAAAACGGGTGTACATCTCAACTGGCCTAATTTCGTGGTTGATCAGAGTTCAGCCGTCGCACTTCGCGAACATATTCTAGTGTCTCTTTCTAAATTTAAGGGTGATAAGGACTGGAATCAAATTATTGATTCATCTGTGTATGGTGACACACGTAGGAAGACTAAAGGAAGTGGGTTTAGGATGCCATGGTCATACAAACGAGCAAAACATGAAGCATGTGGGGGTCAGGGGTGTAAGGATTGTGAACATGGTAGGGTCGATCAGTTGGCTTATCTCCCAGTTTTTATTTATAGGGCTTCTCTTGTGAGAATAAGTCAAGAACCGTCAGTTGAAATTCTTAAAATGTCAGCTGTTAGAACTGACGCACCCAGTACAGTTTCAGTGGAATCACCTTCAGTATCTATACGAGTCAAGGAGGATTCTTTTCCAGAAGATCAAACTAATAACGAAATTTATGATGAGGAATTGAAAAACAGAATCGAAACGTTTATTCGAAAAAATATGGAGGGTCAAGGGGGTGCATATCTCACTAAACTATTCAAAAACAAAGAAACGTATTTCGCGGCGACGACTTCTAGATACTGTGAAAATGTAAAAAGAAATCATAGTTCGAATCATGTATGGTTTATACTTAGTGGAAAGTTCATTCTCCAGAAATGTTTCAGTCGACATGAAACTATTTTGGGACGTCGTGATGGATTTTGTGAATACTTTTGTGGACGCCGACATCAATTGACGAGTGACATTATTGATAAACTTTACCCCAAAAAGGAGGTTATCAGTAAGTGTCCGGAAATCAAAAAAGTTGTAGAAAAACCAGAAATTAAACAGATGGACGTAAAACCAGATCTTGAAAACTTCATTAATAAGAATATGAAGTGTAACGATGATACACGTGTGGTTAATGTAACTAGGGATAAAAACAATTTTTTAGTGTTAACCACATCTAACTACTGTGAAACTATTTCTGGTGTACATGAGAATAAAACTATGTCATATATCATTACTAAAAACAAAATAAAACAAAAGTGTCCAGTATGCAAGAAAAACAACGGAAGAACTCACATCTTACTCCCTAAAATAACTAGTAAACTTCACCCTAAAGATACTTAAACAGAACAGTGTTTAAAGTATATAAATGGTAGTTAGTACTCGTTCTCGCTTTGGTAGGGTTATAAAGAAGCCCGTTCTTTATATACCAGTAGAAACTGTACTAGATGACGATTATGCTACAGATGATCACGAAGATTTTGAAGATGATTCAGTAATTGATACTGAAGATGAATATAACTCAGAAGAAGGTAGTGATGACGATTATGACGAGGACGCTGATGATAATGGTAATCTCAAGGATTTCGTGGTAGATGACGAAGAAGCGAGTGAAAGTGAGGAAGAATCAGCTTAAAAAAAACAGATTCTATATTAGAAATGGAAACTGATATTGGTAATCCTATTGAGTATAGCCCAAACCTTGATCCTTTAATTCAGGAGAAGAATGAAGATAATAAGGATGAAATGATTCAAGATCAACCATATTATTTTCATCCAAGTGAAATGAATTACCCGCAACCCCCTCCTCAACCTGGAAAATTCGACCCTTTTACTGATATTGATAAATCTACATGGATTATTGCATTTGCAGTATTTCTTTTAGGATTTTTTATGGGAAAGACGATGCAACCTGTCATACTCAGGTACACCTAATCACTTACTTAACTCTATTATACGAGTTGAAAGTTTCGTGTCAGTATCCTCGTACATGTCATTATTTACACCCTTTTGCGGATATCCACTTAACCAGTGAGTATCCGGAACAGTTGAATAAGAAACAAAGCTACCTATGTCACCATATCTAGGGGGAATTCCATCTCGCCCAAAAAGAATGGGACCCCTATGTGTATCCTCTATAAATCCATCTAAATTTGAATCCTCCTCTGTGTCGGTATCGACCGCCACTGAATCTGTTTTGTTTTTTAAATTGTAATTTGGTTTAAAAAACAAAATAAAGAAAGCCCCGACTAACAATATTGTTAGAATTATACGAAGCATTTTTATTTACTGTATATGAATATTATTTATGTAGAAGAGACCTCGGGCTCTCCTTCCTCTGTAATCTCCCCCATCTTACCATCCGTAGATGCCGCTTCATCTACACGGTCTTTCTGACGCTGTTTCATTTCCTGTGAGACAATGTCGTCAGCCTCCTTTACAAGCTCATCCATGGGAGTGTCAGGCTTTTCCTTCTTGAGCCGTTCGAGAACGTCCGCTGGGTGAGAGATAGGAGCCTCATCGGGCTTGTTGTAAAACTGAGAATTTTCATCACCGGGTAGAAATTTCCCTCCATTATCCATCATACCCTGCTTACGTTCCTGGAACATACGGGCAGCTTGAGACTGATTCTCCTTATATCCAGACATGATTTCCTCAAGCTTCTCATTTGTATAATGAACGTCTTCAATCTTAGAAGAGTCAGGGGGGATCAGTAGCCATTTATAGAGATCTACGACGTAAATATCAAACGTAGGATCCTCTTTCTGAAGACGCTTAGCGTGATTAGCTGCCTCGTCGCGGGTAGCAAACGCACCACGGATCTTAATACCAAACTTATCATTTCTTTGTGGAGCTTCAGGTCCAATAATGGAGAGGCACGCGAAAGCCTGACCAGGTACAGTGGTGTAATCTGATTCGAGAGACATTATATTTATGTGATGGCTTAAAACTTTAAGCTACTATCTATGTAAATGCACGACTACTGGGATAAACAACCTGTGTCTCGTGAAGGGACTACACCCGGTGAAATAGATACTGAACGCGACGTATCAAAAAAGACTACAAAACTTCCAGATAGTTTCGTGTGGTCATCCTGTGGTATTAAAGAAGCATATGAGTTTTTAAGAGAGTATTATGTTGAAAATGGTAGATTCAAATTATGTTATACAAAAGACGTTCTTAAATGGTCAATAAATGATAGTATAGCCATTCGTAAAAAAGATACAAATCAACTTGTTGGCTATATTACGAGTATGCCTGTAAATTCACGAATCGAAAATGAAGATATCAAGATGACACAGATAGACTATTTATGTGTACACCCATCATATAGAACTTTTGGACTTGCACCGCTTTTAATAACAGAAATTAAAAGACGAGCAAATAAGAAAGATATTTGGCAAGCTATTTATACTGCACAAACTAAAATACCAACACCTATAACTAAATCATGTTACTGGCATAGATTTTTAGATGTACAACACTTGGTAAAAATTGGGTTTCATCAGACAAATCGTATCCGTGAAAAATTTTATGAAATTCGTGGACCATGTAAACATTTATGGCGAAAAATGACATTAGATGATATACCTAAAGTAACTCAACTTCTACAAGAATATTCTAAAAATTTTAAAATTACCCCTATATTTGATGAACAATATGTGAAACGAACATTATTACCTATACATTCTTACGTAAATGACACAAGTGACGATTTCATTTCGTTTTACGAAATTCCTTATGAACGATCAGATAATTCTGGTACAGTTAGACAGGTTTATAGATATTTAATGGTTGGAGATGTTTACAATGACGCCTTTCTTATCGCTAAAAATTTAGGGTATCATGTCTTCAATAGCGCTGAAGCTGGTGTAGAAGTGAAAACACTCGAAAAACATAAATTTATGAAAGGGTCTGGTTTTGTTTACTACTATTTGTTTAATTGGCACCTTAGTGAAGCGATCAAACCTAAAGAAATAAACCTTATTATTCCATAATATGAAATGGAAGTAATTCGTAAAAATCACAATGATGCTAAAAGAAATCTTATCCAGTCCGTTTCAAAAGAAGGTGAACACATTCTTGATGTAGGGTGTGGTTTCGGTGGAGATCTTCAAAAATGGCACAAGTGTGGGGTGAATATTAACATGTGTGACCCAGAGCCATCAGCCCTAGAAGAGGCTCGTTCACGTGCAAAAAATATGCATATGCGCGTAAACTTTTATGAGGGTGATATTCATAACTGTCCAAACAGAGCGTTTAATATCGTGTGTTTTAACTTTTCACTGCATTATATTTTTGCCAGTAAAGGTTTATTTTTCAGTTCTATTCGTGAAATAAAAAAGAGGGTAAAACCTGGTGGACTTCTTATAGGTATCATTCCAGACTCTGAAAAAATTATTTTTAAAACACCACTCATTGATGAAACTGGTAATTTTTTCAAACTAAAAGACCATGGAAATGGTGGTTTTGGTGAAAAATTATTTGTAAACCTAGTCGACACACCTTATTATGCGGATGGACCAAAATCAGAGCCTGTGGCTTTCAAAGACTTGTTGATCACACATTTAGAAGAATTGGGATTTAGTTTAGAACTTTGGGAGGGTCTCACCGGAAATCCCATCTCAGAGTTGTATAGTAAATTTATCTTTGTATATAAGAGATGATAGCTTTGATTATATTATTGTTAATCAATTTAGTTATTCTTTACACGACTAAAGAACCCCAGGAGCTTGTCGAAGTAAAGGAGAAGTATCGTATTCTTAGAGAGCACATTCGGGACACAGGAAATGAAAAGTTTAAAATGCTTGTTCATGGTTCACCTATAGTCGGTTTGAAGAAAATGAAAGGTTCTGTCGGGTCTAATACGAACAAGGGGGGTGTAATAGTTTTATGTTTGGATGGAGAAGCAAATGAGATTTTTCATGTACTTTTACATGAGTTGGCTCATTCAACAGTTGAGGAATATTCTCATTCACCGGAGTTCTGGAAAAATTACGTTGAACTTCGAGATATATGCGTACATATAGGCATTTACAAACAAATACCAGAAAGAACAGAATTTTGTGGTCAGCATATTCAGGATAAATAATCTTACTCTAGTTTAAATGAAGACACCAGTGAACATTTTACTCACAGCTATCATGTACTGGTTAGTATTATATGGTACTACCCTAGTACCCCTCATATCTAAGAACTATTACTTCAATCTTATTTGGATGACAGTCATGTTACCAAATATCATGCGTTTTGCGATTGGTAATATTCCTCGACTCGCTGTAGACAGGATATTCTTCTTATCGTCTACATTCATTGCGTTAGTTGCTACTTTCTTTATCAACCAAATTTCTAAAGAGACTAAGGATGCTATTACTAACCATACAGTTGACACTAACGAGAAGCTTAAATTGAGCGCCTTGTTAGCGGGGACATTCACTTTTGGTGTACTCGCAACGTATTATTCGGGTATTGATAACTCGATTTATAGTAATATGGGTTGGGAACGACCTGTTTAGGGCTTAATGACATAGTCCTTTACAATGTAAAAAGCTATACCAGCTACGACACCTGTCGTGGCAAGGCCAACCATACTCCTACCCCCTTGTTCGTTAAGGAACTTGGGGATAGAAGTCGCCAACTTGTCCTGAATAGGCTTGCTCACGGCAAGAGCGGTGCAGGCAGCAACTAGGGCAGCAGCCATCTGCTCGTCGGTGAGGTTTAGGGGATTCTTGCTTTCTGGCTTCTCAGCCTGTTGTGTGTGCATTCCCTGGGGTTGGGGAGCGGTCATCTGGGACATCACACCCTGCATGCGCGGCTCCTCGGTCATCTGGGGTGGCTCCATCATAATATCATTAATTGGTGTAGAATCCATCGTCTCTTTACTTTGACTCACATTTTTTTCGGGTTGATTGTACGCTTGATTAGGAACAAAGGATGTAGAGGGTTTATCCGTTATAGGTACCATTCCTTCCCCGTCGTCTGCCAAATTCATGGTAGTCATTCGATCTGAAGCCATTTAATATACCCATAGTTTTTTGAACAATTATCGAGACGCACCTACTTAGTCTTTGTGATCTTGAGGCTTGTTTTCTTAGTCGCCTTCTTAGCATCATCCTCCTTCTGCTGCTGATGTTTGGGATTGTACATCTTCTGGTGTAATCTCCATAAATCTGGACCACCAACCCTGAAACCCTTCCTAACCGTTGCTTTATACCAAAATACACAATCCTGAATCCTGTTAGATTTTACCGTATTATCTAACACGAGACATTCATAGTTCTCTGTACAGGCATCCATCACCTTACAGAACATGTCAAATGAGGGGAATATACCAAAAAAGGATTTGTAAAGTTTCTCTCTATTTTGAATGATGTTCTCCCTGAGGATAAACACGTAATCCACATTGGCTCGTAGTGCTGGTGGTAAGTCCATCACATATTGCATTGTCAACATAAAGAAGATCTTCCAATGACGACCGTTCATAAAACACTGTCTGATACATGTGTCTTTTAGAAACTTTGAGTCATACATACAGTCATCCAGAAGCATGAAGGCTCCACAATTTTTCTTACCCGCACCCACTAATTTACGTTGTCGAGCCATAACCCTTTCTATAGCATCTCTGTCATAGTCGCCATAGACAAACAAGTCAGGGATAAACTCGGAGTAAAAATGATTACCCTCTTCTGTTCCTGAGAGTACAATACCCGCTGGGAGGTGTTTCTTATGATACATGATATCTTTCACCAGTGTTGATTTACCAGTGTTACGCTTACCTATGAAAACACACACCCTGTCATCTGTGATCGTCTCGGGTTTGAATTTCCTCAATTGAAGATTCATTCTATTGTACTGTCTCGTTTTATTTAACAAAATTTTACTCATATACAGTAGGAATGGCTGGTCGTCTGAGACTTGCTGCCACTGGGGTCCAAGATGAATGGCTCACAGGTGAACCACAGTTTTCATACTTTTTAACAAACTTCAAAAGACATTCAAAATTTGCTTTTGATTATGTTGAAAGTCAATTTGATGGAGATATAGATTTCGGTAAAACCATAACATGTAGAGTACCTGGTGATAAAGGTGATTTGGTTAAGAACCTTACGTTGAAAATAACTCTCAAAGACCCATTACCTGATGACCCTGGGGGGTTTGGAAACGTCAATATATGGTGTCCGTCTGTTATAACTCATCTAATCGAGCATGCAGATCTTTTTATAGGGGGACAACCTATTGAACGACTCACAGGAGAGTACATTTACATGCATCAACAACTGTACAATACAAGTGATGACATAGACCAGACAATATACTTTTTAACTGGGCATGGTAATATTTTGAGTTATGCTTCTGGTACAAATTATACATATTTCTTGGAATTACCATTCTATTTTTATAGAAATCCATCCCTAGCTATACCAACATGTGCCCTAACTAAACAAGTTGTAGAAGTTAGAATTAAACTCAGACCTTTAAAAGAACTCATATTTGGTGGATCTTTCCCGAGTGATGTTGCAGAGATTCCCAAGTTTTCGATGGATACAGAGTTTGTCTATGTATCCCCAGATGAAAGTAATTTCTTAAAGTCGAGACCTTTAGATTATCTCATTACACAGGTACAAATGTCTAAATTCAAGATGAAAGCTGGTGAGAATACAAAATCAGTTATGCTCAATTTCAAACATCCAGTCAAAGAACTTTTCTTCGTATCACAATCCGATAGAGCTGTTGCAAACAATTACCCAACTGAATTCAATACGATAATAAATGCTGAACTCCGTTTCAATAATGAAGTAGTGTTCAATAGAGATGGAAAGTTCCTTGCATACGAACAATCCCTAAACCACCATGTAAATTCACCCAATTCTAGTGAAATTACACCTGCTGCCCCATTTGGGAATCCTTTTAGATTTGGACCAGGTAAATTTGGTATGTACTCATTCTCGCTTAAACCTGAGGTGTATTATCCAACTGGACAGGTTAATATGAGTCGTATATCACACAAACTATTTAAGATAACAATTGAGGGTCTGCGTGATGTGCAAGGTGATGTCAAATATTTAGACGAGGATAATGAGACACGTGTGTATGCTGTTAATTATAACATATTGAGAATCAACAGTGGATTAGCTGGTTTAAAATTTTAGATTGATATAGTAGTAATGGCTGGTGAACTTCAGTTGATGTCTTCAGGGCCTCAAGATAAGTTCTTTACATTAGACCCAGACTATAGTCATTTTTTGGAAAGTTTTAAAAAACACACAAACTTTTCAAATGAATATGTGGATCTAGACCCGGAGAATGAAGCTGACTTTGGTAGTACTGTTAAGTTTAAAATTCCCCAAAATCAAGGCGATTTAGTGAAAACCCTGAGTTTAAAGGTCACTTTGCCTCATGTCACCACATCAGGGGTTTGTTATCAAGAATCGACTGGACATGCCCTCATAGAATATGTAGACCTAATCATAGGTGGTAAGATTATTCAACGTTTAACAAGTGATTGGCTTCAAATATATTCTGAGCATTTTGTTACCCAAACAAAACAAATAGCACTTGAAGAATTGATTGGTAAGTTTCCAGAGAGAACAGCACATGTACGTGTATCCGCGAGGGAGATTGTTGCCCGAAACGCTTTGGGAAATATAGAAGATATCAGTTTTTTTGTAGACTTACCATTTTACTTTTACAATCATCCAGAACTTGCAATACCTCTATGTGCTATAAACCGTCAGGAAGTTGAAGTTGAATTCAAATTACGAACTGCACAGGAGATTGTTATTCAAACTGATGGAAAAAAAGCTGATATTTCACAACAGAATCCACAACCTAAAATTAAGGATTTCCAACTCTGTGCAGATGTTGTACATGTAGATTGTGAAGAAAGGATTAAAATGCAAAAATCAAGGCGAGATTACCTAATAACACAAATTCAACAGAATGTTTTCGATATCGCTTCGGGTGTAAATACAGGACAGTTTAAACTAGATTTTGTAAACCCAGTGAAAGAACTATACTTTGTTATTCAGCGTCAGGGTAGTGTAGGATCAAACGAATTTCAATTTGCTACACAATTTGATTATGATGGTATACTCGAAGTAACTGGGAATAAGTATGTACTTTGGGAAAATTTGGATCATCTTACACTTACTCTCGATGGTCAAGAAATCATTACCAAGGACACTGGTACTATGACTTTTCTCAAGGCTGTTCAGGCCGCTATACATCACTCAAAAACCCAACTCATTAGACGTTTCTATTCATACAGTTTCGCTTTACAACCAGAAGAATGGTATCCAACTGGGCAGGTAAATTTCAGTCTCGTGAAAGAACAAATTCTAAACCTAAGTCTAAACCCATGTACAGGTTATTCAAGACAAGTTCGAGCATACGCTGTAAACTATAACATCCTCCGTGTGGGTGAGGGAACTGCGAAAACTATTTTTGATCTCAAATACTAAAGATGAATATGCAAACTGGCTTCGGCGATGCTGGTGACAGAATGGCAGAGCAATACATTAATACCATGACGAACCTTCTCCTACCCGTTCTAGAGCAAAGTACTTTACTTGCAGCAGAATATTCCAAAGCCTGTGGAAGAGATACACTTCTCCCAGAAGATATGGAATATGCAATGAAATACTGTGCAATGTACACAGTTGGTCAGGCGACGGGTTCTATGTTTCCTGAAATTTACCAAGAAGATGACGACGAAGAAGAGGATTCTGACGAAGAAATGGAAGTTGTTTCTGACGATGAATGCCCACCATTTGAAAGATATTCAGGGAATGATATGACGTTACTCAAGATGAACGACGCCTATGATAGGTGGGACAGTTGGGAACCCCAGAATCCGACAGAACACATGTTAAAAAATGCTATTAATAGTAATGAGCATCTCGGAACCTGAAGGATGGAATTTTTCTGATAAGACTAAGTTACACACTTCAAACTTAGATTCAAGCTCTAGTGATGATTCATCAGATGATGAACAATTATTTTCAAAAACAAAATCATTAAAAGCAAAACGATTTAAAAAAATAGTAAAAAAAGAAGAAGTTACAAAAGAATAATTTTTTTCGTCATGTATAGTATAACAAACACTATGTCGGCCGCCGCTCTCCAGACCGTAAACCTTGTCACTCAAGAACTCCAGACCCAGACCCTCAACTCGATTGTCGGTGGCTTCTCTTTCGCCGCTGCCATGTCTTGGATGGACTTCGTCCGCTGGACCATCACCCAGATCGTAAAGGTCCCCAAGAACGGTGGTGCTCAGTACGCCATGACCGCAGTCCTTACTTCCCTCCTCTCTGTGGTTGTATTCTTAGTCATCTCCAGGATCACTGGTAAGGTTTCTAAGCCCGCGCAGCCCGTGTACGCGGTAACCCGCTAAGAGGTTTGCCTTTCATTAAAAACATCAGGAGTAGTCCAGCTAAAATAATTAGCGCTATATACAAATACTCCTTTCTCCACTTATAAGAATTCTTTACAACTTCAGGAATACTTATGATTGGCTCCTTCTTTTCGGTTTTTTTAGGTTCTTCTTCCGGTAATGAAACTTTAGGTAAATTCTCCAATTTGTCAGTAGAACCCGTAATTTCAAATTTAAGTAAGTGATCTTGATTTCTAAAATCATATGGGATTAATCGACCATGACTCATATAGAAAAACTCGATTTTAACATCCTTAATCATCTTTTGTGTTCCAGAATGAAAGTGATGCACTAATTTATCATCAGCACCATTAAAGTTTATAAAATCACTCCCGTTAAGAAGTATATGACCTGTGTAGAAGGGAGTAGATGTGTACACAGTCTGTGTAAACTCATCAGAACCTGTTGTTAATTTTAATACCAAAGAATTAGGCCCATTTAAATTAATCGCACCAGAACGAAGTATTTTACCTGTAGACGTAAAGTTTTTTGAACTAAAACCCATAATTTGATGTGGAGTTGTGAGTGGAGATGAATTACTCAAATATCCATTCGTACCATCATAAAATTGAAGTGTGAAATTATCACCACTCGCGTGTGTGTTAGAAAAGACTAACGAATCCGTCTCTTCATCGTAAATAACACTGTCTACGTGAGTATTAGAAGGGGCGAGTTCTATATCCAGGTCCTCAGCTAACACGTAACCATTTGAATAATTCGTCTCATTTAGTGTAATATTAACACCATCTACACTAAATGTCTTATTCGTGGCGGAGGTCATCAATTGTGGTGTAGGAATACGAGCAGAAACGAGTGTTATATTAGATATATCATAAATGGGGTTATCTAAGTTAACAGCGTAACTATTCGCATAGGGATAAATAATGGTATCTCTCTCGCTACTATCTATGTTAAGGGTGTGGACCTTCATTAAAATATAGGGACAATATTTTAATGATTGTTTTTGTCTAGTATAAACAATCTTTCTACTGATAGAGAGAATGAGAGAGGGGGTTGTTTTGAAGTTGCCTCTTTGCAATGTCAAGGTTTCGGGTATTGGGATTTTCAATACCCTTGTATGAGTTAAATTGATGAAATGGTTTCTGCTGGTAGTTTTGAGTCCAACCACCACTAGCTGGGTTGGTGCGACCATCGACGCGAGTCGTATCGGAACGAACCGCCGTAAGACGACCACCTTGCTTGAGGGCGCTCTCACGAACATTCATCCTACCAGCATTACCCATCCTGTTAGGCTTGCCTCTGCGATCTTCGGGGCGGAAGCCATACTTCATGAGTTCCTCATTGGTCTTTGCAGTTATCTGAGAAGCAACGCCTTGTGTATAGGCACCGTGATGACTGTGGATACCTGGGGCTGGGCGATTATTATATATGTATTGCTCATCGGTGCGATCACTCTTAAATCTAGTGGGATCTTGAGACATCGTTTGAGCCGGAATGAAACGCTTAGCACCATTGAAACCTAAACCATCCGCACGATGACCAGTCTCTGATCGATTTGTGGTACGTTTAGTCTTTTCATGCTCATTACGGGGAACTACACCAGACATACCCTGAGCACGTCCCGCCATGGTAGGTCGCCTAGATGGGAGAAAGGACGTAGTTTCGGCTTTATTGTGTGTAAGTTCACCAACCATGGCAGAACGACCACCAGTGACGTCAGCTGCAGGACCAGTACGCCCTGGGAGGGTGGTCAGTTTGTATTCACCAACATTAACAGGATTTACCCTAAAAGTTTGCTGGAAACCACCTACGGCAGGTACATTAGGGTCAACACCCAAACCTGGACCAACCAATTGCTGTTCTATAGGTGAAAGGTTGTTCATACGACCGGTATCATACATTCGGTTGCGCATGTTTAGAATTTCCTGACCACCGGTACGTTGCTGCATAGAAATGTCTCCGAAACTCTCCATCTCCCTCTTGTGTGGAATTTCGGCTGTAGGCTGGAAATTGTTAGATTCTATAACTTCTGGATTTTTCAGTGTTGGTTCAGTGACAGTAACTTTTGGTGGTTGGGACTTGGTACTCAAGTTCCTTCCCGCAAATACAAGACCGGCGACGGCCATGAGTGATATAGGATCAGCCATTCTTACTTCTTGTTAACATTTTTATTAAGATACCTCTGCTGAAACAGACCATTCTGGACTTCGGCTCTGGTACTCGCAGGCTCATATCGCATCGTACGAAGAGGTACCTTGCAGTTCATATTGGTTAAGGGGAACAGGTTTCGCTCGTATGTCTGAATGATATGCTTGTTAAATCGGGAAGTAGATTGGGGACGAAGCTGATCACTTGTCTCAATGTATTGTGCTGGAGAACCCTTACCCGCCATGTATGGGGCGGTACCGTACAACATAGTGTTGGGACGGCATTCACCACAGTTTAGGCTACCGGGCTGGGGGTATACAAAAATTTCATCAGTCGCTTTTACGGCGGGTAGAGCACCCGCATTTTGAACAATGGAAAGTCCAGGTTGAAGCTGATACGCCATTTATTATTACATAAGAATATTTATCTAAGCGGTGCCGGGTGTTCCCCTATGCATACCGGAGCGTTTGTCACCATCGGATCCCAAACCCGAAAAAGCTTCGAGCTGAACACCCCTAGCATTGGGATCACAAAAGCGGGTATCACTCTTGCACATTGGGGCATTCTTCTTACCATAAAGAGACTCGGCGAAAGCTGTCTGATCTCCTGGGATTTTTGTCACTGGGTTAGAAACAAACTGACGATCCATAGCATTGCGGAGGTACCTAGGCATGGAAGTCCTAGAACGCCCGGCATCATATGGAATACGATCACTACTGTAAGCCTGAACGAATGGTTTCACTGATGAGTAATAGCACGCCTCTAACCTAT
>Ga0315320_10000869_pt1 | contig 24852 bp, 19 predicted proteins | sample M140m21515metaG_FD_203458 | JGI IMG/M metagenome (GOLD analysis project Ga0315320, IMG submission 203458) | Ammonia-oxidizing marine archaeal communities from Monterey Bay, California, United States - M1 40m 21515 | ecosystem: Environmental > Aquatic > Marine > Coastal | place: USA: California... | reverse complement strand
TGAGACAATTGATTTATTTGGAAAAGGTGATGGACTGGCATGTGTTAAATGCCAGAATGAAACCAGACAATGACAACTTTGTGTGCGAGTCCAGAGGCAATATTGACACGGAAATGAGATCAAAAATGAAAAAACGCATGAATGAACTAAAGAGAATGGGTGGTTGGATCAATTTTCCCATGGTGGATCTTGTAAATGGTTTTGGAGTACACTGGTATTACGATCAAACATCAGAAGAATGCGAGTTGAATTCATTTTCATTCAAAGATGCCGCCCATTATGCTCTTAATAATGTCACATATTCGTACAAAGACTTTGTAGAATTAGACGGTGATTATAAAAGACTGATGGATGCGGAGGCAGAAGTAAATGGGGATGCAACAATCAGAGAAAATGATTATGTAGAAGTAATGGAAGAACCCAATAAATATAAATATAGAAAGAGAACATTAAGAATAAAGGGCATTTACGGTATACTGAAGAAAAGGGGCGAATCGAAGGCCGACGCATACACTGTCGGAGAAGATGAAACAGATCTTTGTACAATAGAACTTATGACACCTTTAAAAATAACACGAAACAGTGAAAAATTCTGCCAATATAGGATATTCAAAGTTCCCTACCGCGTGTTGGGAAGAGTAGAAAAACACTGGTTGTTGGATCAGGCGTATTATAGTAATGACATGATAAAGAAAAAGTTTGAAGAAAAATTCAAGGGTTGGGATGAAGCGCCCGAAATGGAGGATCCCGAAGACCAAGAAGGATTCCGCTTCAAAGATTACGACGAGGAAATGGATGACAAATACACAAAAATGATATGGAAGGCTAAATCAGTAACCTCTGTATTTGAAAACAAAAGGGTGACAGAAACACTTTCATTTGATTCAAGGCTGTTGAAAAAAATGGAGTTGGATGTCCCGATGATATGTATGCCATCTATTTTTCGTAGAGGTGTGGCAGATTTTCACTGTGTATATTTTGAGGGTAACAATGCCATGGGACAATTGGAAAAGGAAGGGAAAAATTTCGCCACTGTTTTAATAGTTAGAGAAGATCAGAAAGAAGAATATGCAAAGCGTTATTATTCCGATCATACCTTTTTTGTGGCTTTGGACGAACGAAAAAAATATACGACGAAGGGATACTCTGCTGGAGATTCTAAATTCTATTGTTACAGAGTAGCAGAATATCTATACGATGTATGGAAAACACCGAAGCGTCGTGGGAAACGAAGAGTGTTAATCATGGACGATCAAATGCAACCATTTACACACCAGATACCTATATTCAGAGGAAACGATTTAATATCAACAAAAGGTTCTTTTGAAGTTGCTAAGGAAACCTACCTAGACGACGGTACACCTATTGAATCAGACACGTATGAATTTCGACAGAGTTTAAAGGATGAATCTGGTGTTTCTATGTTATATAGAGGTTCATCTCGGTTTATTATTACACACGCCGCAGTGTTGTTGTATATGAACAGAGTAGCCGACATAACCGGAGCCGGGTTGGTATGTGGTTCAAGCGATGAAGCAGAAGTAACCAATATGCCATTGCGTACAAACCCATATAAAAATGTGGTGTGGTTATTAGATACAGAACAAGCTTCCATAAAAGGGTTTTCTTCACCTCTCAATCCGGCGTACCAAGCAGCTGAAGATACACTAATGTCACAAGTATTACCTTCGAATGGAATACGAACAGTATGTTGTAACACGATACGTTGGAGAAAATCGGTTACTGGAGGCGGAACATGTGGGAGAGGTAAGAAGGGCGACGGACCAAAACCCTATTTACCAATAATCAAATATCATGAACTATTGCGAACATGCGAACTTGAAAACGAACCTATTCTAAGAAAAAGTGCTCTAACACCGACAAAAAATCAGAAATATGAAGACATTGATGCAGGTTATCCATTTGAAAATTTTAGAGTCTATTATCGTAAAAGAGAGAAGAGGTTGGACACAGACGGTATCGAATTTTCTATAGTAGGGTATAACGACGGGAAACCAGTGCACATGAAATTTAGAAAAACACTGGAAATTTCTATTGACGGTTCAGGTATTAAATGGAGTCACCCATATGGATCTAGACACCGTATTAATCTTATTGCGTTGTATGCACTAAAATTGATCGAAAAGGAACTAATGGACGACACATACCAACGGCCGCGTCCCGGGAAGTTGTATAAAGAAGGCGACTTGGTGTGGGCCATGTGGGTAGATGGTAAAGAATACAAGGGTGTTATACAAGAATACAACAAGAAAGAGAAAAAATACGACGTGTTGTTTAAGGACGGTGAATGGGATTACATCCAGCCAAATGATATACGAATAAGGAGGGAAAGTAACTTAAAATTTTAAACCGTTAATAATTTATATAGTTGATTAGGAGTAACACCGCTAGGATTGACCTCTTGTAACATTCTACACTGTTGTAATGCACATACCATCAATTCAGAACAATAATATTGTTGATACTCTGTCTGAGATTTACGAAGCGGTACAAAATACATTACTGCCGCTCCGTAATCGTATGGTTTGCCACACTGTGATAACATAAATTTTGCCAGTTTTAGTTCGTTTTCGGAGCTAGTGTTTACAGTAACACTCTCTGCCTGCGAGTCATCCAACACTCGGTAGAAAGGATTGTTGTGTTGATACTTCAACAAACGATAGGACAATACATCGCCCCATAAAATATAAAAACACACATGAAGTTTACCATCTTCGATGTACCTACTATAGTTTGATTTAAACTTATCATGACCATCAATTTCCGAAAAGAACTGTTCTGCTTCCTCTTCGGTCCATGTGAACACAAATTCCGAATGACAGAAATCACCTCTGGTTAAATAAGTGACAAACTTATTAAACCAGTTGTCAAAAATTCCTACCGGTCTAGCAAACACGGCATTGAGCATTTGGTAAATATTAGTGTATATATTTATAGTATTTTTATTAAAATGAGAAGCATTGTATTATTATTGATGTTTGTGGGAACATGTGCATACCCAGACTGGTTTCACGAATACAAACAAAAACACCGTAAATTGTACGAAATACAAGAAGAAGGAGAAGCCTTTCGTATCTTAGAACAGAAGTATGATTTTGCAAAGCAACATGGATACGAGCTAACACACCGTTCGGATAAAAACCATAGTTTAGGATTCAATCCTTTTCATGGCAGACGCATGAGTTCTCATACACCAGTTGGTAATCATCGTTTGGGCATGCCCCTAACAATGGATTGGAGGACACACGGGGCAGTTACCAGTGTAAAGACTCAGGGGTCATGTGGAGGTTGTTTCGCCTTTGCTGCTGTAGGCTCTATCGAATTCTGGTACTGGAAACATACCAGAAAAGCAAAGGATTTTAGTATACAGCAATGGATCGACTGTACGAAGGGGACAAACTATGGTTGCGATGGTGGATTGATGCACCCGGTTTTTGCAAAGGCAATGATGACTCCAGCGGGACCAGCTTCATTTGACAAGTACCGTAATAAAGAAAGCACTTGTAGAAAACGCACGCACCGACCATGGTTGCGAGTCAAATCCTATGCTGTTCAAAGCGATGACACGCACTACCCAATTGAACAGCACCTTGCACATAATTTAGTACAGTATGGGCCTATTCCCATAGGGATAGATAGTACCAACTGGCATTTTGAGATGTATCGGGGTGGAGTTTTAAAAGAATCGCAATGCGGAAAAGACATAGACCATGCTGTGCTGCTGGTAGGATTTACTCCAGAGTATTGGATTATAAAAAATTCGTGGGGTCCACACTGGGGACAAGCAGGATATTTATATTTGGAGCGTAATAAGAATGCATGTGGAATAAACTCATACGCATCCTTTATAACAGAAGCAGAAATATAAAAAAATATAATAAAACAGTGATTAAAATGGCACAACATACCGATTTAGTAAAATTATTGACCAATGAAAATGCAAAATTAAAATCCAAACTTGTATCGGTCAAACAAGACTTGGTACAATGCGAAAAAAACCTTGAAGAGGCCGAAGAAGATGCTCAAGAATGGGAAAGGGCAACCCTTCACAACAAAGAAGACTTTGACAAGATGCAATTATTGTACGAAAAATCACGTGCACGCGTCAAAAAGCTTCGCGAGCGTATTAAAGCCAGAAGAGAAGACAACGAAAAGCTTTCCGCACGTTTGGACAAAGTTGTTGAAACCAATATTGGTTTAAAGCAAGAAAACCAACAATTCAAAGAAAAAAAAATGGAACGCAAACGTAAACGTCTTGCCAAAAAAGAAGACGGTGCAAAACGTTCCAAAAATGATGTATAAATACCTACGGTGTTTGTATCAAATATGCTAGAAGAACTTGGCTGGTTCATCGCATTCGTTGCGGTATTCATATTGGTTCATTATCAGTTTAAATATTGTATCCCAATAACGCTTTGGTCTATGAAGTTACTTCAGACCTGCCTTATTATTTTCATCGCCAAAATGTACGTTGTTTTTCGTGTATACGGTCAACAGGTAGATTTAACACAGTTGAATCGATTCGTTCAACATTTCATAAATATTACAAAAGAAGGTTTAATGAGTAATGAACTTTAAAATTTTAAGTTAGGTAACCTTTTAGTTTTTACTTCTACACTCTCTGGAAAGTACCAATTGTATATGTAGTCTTCATTCTCTTCCCATATTCTATCCAATTCGTTATCCTTGTATAGTTCTTGCCTAACAAAATCTATCTGTTTAAGAGATTGGAACACCGCCAAGATTTTTAGTTTTTTGCTTGGAGTTAACTTATAAAATTCATCTTTCTTTTCTATTTCAGGGAGTTCTATGGCCATCCTAGCCATAAAATTTGCTCCTACATCGGCAGCTACCAACTCACTGTTTTTTACACGGTGTTCTTTATCTCCGGTGTTTTTCCTTTTCCACTCGTTATATGCATTAACGCCTCCCAAGCCTTTAAATGCCAACATGCCGTTTGCATAGAATTGGTTTTTAAGATATGACATCATATTTAGTCGAACTGTCACCAATAAATCCGTAATATTCATGCACTGTTCAATAAAAAATTGCAATCTAACTGACCATTCTCCTTCGAGGTTCAACATTTCTATCGCTTTATTAAATAGTGTGTCCCATATCATCATGAGATATGGTCTTAACAAGGTTCTTTCCAGTGCCAGATATTCCTGATTTATTACTGGCTTTATTACCGTCTGATTAACCGTTCTAGAAATTGCAAAACATACTAAACCCAGTGTTCCGGCCACAACACCGGTGACGAGGACGGCGGGGGCCGCAACAATCCCGAAAAGACCAGCTGCTACTCCACCTATACTTCCAGCGACGCCCGTAGCTGCTGCTGCTACCGCACAGCCACTGGTATAAGATATTTCTGTAAACGCACTTGATATGGTATAATCCCATGCTTCGGCATTTGCCAATGGATTTAGAGCTTGTGGAACTATATATTCGGTGTTCATTCCAAAAAGAGATTTAAAGGCATTTACTACTATCTCCCATGCATATTTGGCATATGTTGCTAATAAATTCAGCATATCTTCTGTCTTGGCACAAGAAGTAGTCAATATATCCGTCGATGGCGCGGATGGAACGGGTCCGGTGATAGCACCTTGCCCCGCTCGCGCTGCCATGGCATCATACATGCCTCTCTGTCCTTCAGCTCGTTGAGATTCTTTGTATTTGTTGTATTCACATAATAATAGCCATAACACAAACAATATTATGGTTAATTTCTTGGGATCTTTTAACCAATTTACAAATGCCGTTATTCTTTCCGACCACCACTTAAATTGATCTTTTAACCATGATATTCCACGCGACCACCAGCTTGTATTTGTTTTGTCAGTCAATGACTTAACTATATTTTCGAAATCTTCCTGATCTTCTACATTCTTCAAGTTTTTTAAAATAGCATCTTCTTTTACATATTTCTTGATTTCTTCTTTTTGATTTGCTATGTTTTTTGTTCTTAATACGTAATCCTTTACTATATTTTCCATGTTTCCAAGTTGAAGATCTAGCATGGCATCCAACCCCGCCTCTGGATTTTTTTCCATAACATCGTCCAACCCACGTACGGCATCCCCGGTTAATTTTTCGTGATTTTTTACCATTTCCGTATATTTTGCTAGACGTCTGGAGTTTTCTACCGTAGCAGACAATTGTTTTGATATCTCAGAACAATTTGTCAGAGAGGTATTTTCACATAAATATTTTATCATGTCGGAAATAGAGGATACATCTGCTACAGCGTCTGCTGAAAAGGTAGCCATTTATTATATAAAATAAAATTAATATACTTGTTAATTATTGATTATGTGATACTTGTCTACTCGTCCACATCCTAAATGGAGTATAATACTCGCTCAATAAATCGTCGGAACGATTATCTCTCTGTTGTGAGTATTCCTGTTCAATGCGATTTAATAGTGATTTCATATTGTATTCGCTATCCCTCGAACCGATAAGGAGATCGATGTCTTCCTGTAGAGACTTGAGAGGAGTAGAGGTTTGAGATAGAATTTGAATCGCTTTTTCCGCCGATTCCGCAAAACGTGCTTTCTTTAGTTCCGTTACCACTCTACACTCTTCTACCCGGTTGGTAACCTTTTCGCATTGCATGTTGTCATTCCCGCGGTTAAACACCTGATGCGCATGATACGAAACTGGTTCTCCAGTAATGATATTATACCCCTTGATGTTATAATCAATACGATGTTCGTCCGAATCATGAATGATATGACATTTGAACAGTGTATCTTTATTTTCATCCGCATATACATCCCCGATATACTGGGATTGAATGGTCTTGTTGTTCATGCCGGTGAACAGGATGGTATCACTTTGTAGATGTATTGTCAACCCTTGAAACACTGTGCTCATGGTCGCTCCCAACACGCTTCCATACGCTACTGGTAATTCTTCGGTTGAACGGATATAGTTGTAGGTTCCTTCGCATGCGTCTGCCAATGCCCTTAGTAGATTCGTCTCGTGGTGTCCATACCCAAATGCATGAATACGAATGTTGGTACCATGGATGGTGTTTCTGACCATCTTCACCAAACTTTGTGTATTGGTAACACCAGAGTTGGGAGTACCGTCGGACAATACAACAATATGTGCATTGTCCCTTTCCATGCATCTCTCTATCGCGTGAAATATACCATTGGAGATATTGGACCATCCGCCAGTTTTGATGTTGACGATATCTTGGATAATGCGCTGTTTGTTTGTCGCGTTACAAGTGGTCCATGGAATATCCACACAGGTCTCCGTGCTGAAGGATACTACACATACCTCGTCTTCTGGACGAAGAAAAGGTAGTGAACGAACAATAGATTCTTTGACCGTTTTTACATCGCATGACCCACTTACATCCAACAAGTAAAGAATACTTTTCGGTGGTAGTTTTTCGTCAATAACACTTTCTGGTGCCACGCGAACCATCGCATGGAAGTTGTTGACATTATGAGGTAGTTCAGAATATTGTAGATGCAATTGGAACATTTATAAGAAGAATTAATTACTTATATACTCAATAAATTATTCACGACTTTTGTCACCTCCTCTTCGGTGGAACAAATGAAATCGAAATACTTACGATCGATTTTCTCCGGTGCTGTTTCACTTGAATGTGCGAACCATTTGACATGCTGTGTCAGGTCGTCGGTTCGTTCTCGTATACGTTGATATCGCACATGCCACGGTGTATTCAGATATACGATAGTAAACCCGGCTTCTTTGAGCGCCTTTGCCTCGTTTTGAAACCTTACATCGTCAACAACAAGATTATTCTTACCCGCTGATTCATACGCGGTGATGCGTTCCATTAACTTGTCCACCCATACATTGTTGTCGATTTGACGCCCAACCGTTCCCACCATGATATGTGCAGATCTACCCTTGTGGCCCATATCCATCACAATTTCTTTGATTGGTTTGGCAATAGACACAACACTGACATCGCATTGTGTTTTTATAAGGTTGGAGGCAAAGGTTTTTCCACTTCCCATTGCGCCACAAAATGCGACCTTTATGGATGGAGTATCATCGTGTTTAACTGAAATAACAGACATTTAACATAAAATAAGCATACTTATATAGCTGCTTTTTCAACGAGTTTCCAACGCTATTACAGGCGTAATCTTAAGACCTGCTGTGCAAGCCTAGCTCAATCTCGAGACAGGGCCTTGATTTGAAAAACTTTTTTTATTTATTTAATTTATTCATAATATACTAATAAGTACATGGATATCCTATATAAATAACATGATCATATCATGGACCATAATTAATTAAATAAAATATGTTTTCTATTTGAGGGGTGCCCTCTCTAAAATTGTTAGCAGGCAAATATGCCCAAAAAATTTAGTATGAATACAGCGTTGTGGGCTGAAGGTCGGGCCAGTCGGACCAGTTGCTCTAGTTGGTTTGATATCGCGCAACATGTATATGTAACCGAAAATGCATAGTTCCGTATAAATAGAAGGAATATTAATGTAAACAAAACAAGATGATTACCGGTGTTAAATTTAACGTTTGGACCGCGGAAGAAATACGCGAAGCCTCCGTTGTTCATGTGACTGAGAAAAAAACATATGAAAATGGAGTGGTGGTGGAGAATGGTCTCCGAGATAAGAGACTAGGAGCGACCAGAGGCACCATTTGTCCAACCTGTGGCGAGAATCAACGCAAATGTAGCGGACATTTTGGCCACATCGAGTTAACAACACCGGTATATCACGTTTCATGGGTTAGCAATGTCATCTATTGGTTGCGTTGTATATGTTATACCGACGGATGTTCCAGTATACTGATCAAAGATCTGTCTAAACCACAGGCGCAGAAAAATCGCCATTTGCAACAGTACAGTAAAAACATACGAACAAAATGCCTAGACTGTGAAAAGAGACAACCAAAGTATTCTTGGAACCGTGATAGTGGGTGCATCGATGTCAATAAGGTTGCATATCCCATCGAAAAAGTCATCGAACATTTGTCAAAGTTGGACCTCGAAGTATTGGAGAAGGTAGATCTCGCCCACCCAAAAGACATGATATTAACGGTTTTACCAGTCCCACCCCCAAGCGTACGTCCCGCCATCATGCAAGGGAACAATGTCCGCGGTGAAGATGACCTGACCTATCGTCTCATTCAAATTATGCGCACCAACGACAAACTTAAGAAAACCATCGATGATGGTAGACCAACCCATATTGTCAATGATGTAAAGGAAGGCCTTCAAAATGTGGTTACCGGGTATATTAACCATACCAAGGTTGGGAATTCAAAACGAAAAACCTCCAAAAGAGAGTATACCTCCCTACAGGTCCGCCTTCAAGGCAAAGAAGGTAGAGTAAGGGGAAATATGATGGGTAAACGATGTGATTTCACCGGTAGATCCGTTATCACCGGGGATGACCACTTAAAGATGAATGAAGTTGGAATTCCAATAAGCGTAGCAGAAAAATTGACTATACCGGTTCGAGTAACCGCGTATAACAAAGAAACCCTTCAGACTCAATTGACCAGCGATAAATCTCCCATTAAATTCGTCATACGTCCGAATGGTTCCAGAGTAGATTTATCATTTGTTTCGAGAAGATCCATTTTCTTGGCAGTAGGTTGGACCGTAGAGAGAATGTTAAAAGATGGTGATATCGTGTTGTTCAACCGGCAGCCCTCTTTGCATAAGATGTCTATCATGGCACACGAAGTAAAAGTGTTACCATACAGCACATTCCGCATGAATCTATCGTGCACAACACCGTACAATGCCGACTTCGATGGTGACGAGATGAATATACATGTTCCACAAACCGTAGAAGCCAGAGCAGAAGCGAAGAATATTATGGCAGTGAAATACCAGATTGTTTCGCCTCAATCCAATCGCCCGGTGATGTCTGTTATTCAAGATACGATGTGTGGAGCATATCTATTGTCCGCCGACGATGTTCGTCTTTCCGCCGCGGATATGATGGAATGTATTTACACCATGCCGGGATGGGATGGTATATTTCATCCACAAGAAAAATATACCGGTAAAGATTTGATATCATACACACTGCCCATGGTAAATTGGTCCAAAGCCGATGTTCGAATCGAAAAGGGGGTTATGTTGACCGGGCGTCTAACCAAAAAGGTACTGGGGCGTTCTGATGGTTCATTGGTGCATGTTATTTACAACGATTGTGGACCAGATGAAACCATCTTATTTATCAACCGGTTGCAACGAGTGGTTCATAAATTCTTAGCATTGACTGGGTTTTCCGTTGGTATAGGCGATATGATATCCAAGGTTAGTGTACAGGACGAAATCACCAAAGCCTTTAAAGATATTGAATTGGACGGAGATACAGAAAACAAGATCAACCAACGTTTGAATATATGTAGAGACACAATGGGAACCATGATACAAAAACCACTAAACGATGAGAACCGCCTGTATACGATGGTCCACTGTGGTAGTAAAGGAAGTAGTATCAATATGTCCCAGATTATGGCAGTTGTAGGCCAACAAAATTTATGCGGTGAACGTATACCAAAAACATGGACGGATCGTACTCTTCCCCATTTCAAGCGAGGTTCCAATGGACCTAGGGAAAGAGGATTCATTACACACTCATATGTCGATGGATTGGACCCCCATGAAGTATGGTTTCATGCGGTTTCTGGTAGGGAAGGATTGATTGACACAGCGATTAAAACCTCACAAACCGGATATATTCAAAGGCGGTTTATGAAGGCACTGGAAAACATTATTATTCACTGGGATGGTTCAGCGCGTAACTCGGACGAGTCCATTGTTCAATTTAAATACGGAGACGATGGGTTTGATGCGATGCGCGTAGAGAATCAGTATGTTGATATATGGGAGGCACCAACCATTGAAAAGTATGGGTCCAACGCCGAAGAGTTTTGTCAATTGGAGGAGGATCATGCATTTCTTCATGATATAAACAAGTGGCGTGATAATGGTAGCAAAGACACTGCCTATTTTCAATTGCCCATTCCAGTGGACCGTATTATCAACAATGCACGAACCCTGTTTTCTTTTCCATCGAGAAAGATATCCACCAACGAGGCATTAACCATGATAAATGGATTACTGGAAATTATCGACAATGACATGTTGAAGATACTGATCCGGTGTAAATTGTCCTCCTATCGAATTGTGCATGAGTATGAACTGTCACTGGATGAGATTGAAAACATCATTCATAAAATAAAACTGGAATACGATGTTATCAAAGCAGTGGCAGGAGAATCAGTTGGGGCCATTGCGGCACAGAGTATAGGAGAGCCGGCCACTCAGATGACTCTGAATACCTTTCATTTTGCCGGTGTTTCAAGCATGAATGTAACATTGGGTGTACCTAGACTGGAAGAACTGATCAATTGTACAAAGAGTGACAAGATGAAAACCCCATCCAGCATCATACATACAGACGACCCGGATAAGATTATTAAGCAATTAAAGCATGTCCGTTTCGAAGATTTGGTGAACAAGATGAAAATAACCAAGCAGCCGGACAAAGAAGAGGTGAAATGGTTTCATATATTCCCAGATCAGGATTATGTAGCCCATCAACCGGAAAGGGAAACACTGGTAATATATTTGAAGGAATGGTATGATGTTTTTGCAATCAAAGAAAGCATGGACACTTCCAAAGTGACTTGTGAATATACCGATGGACCAACCCCTATTTTTCATATTCAATTGCAAAATGATAATGATATAGGGTTATTTTACGAGCAGCATATTCGCAAGGCAACTATTCGTGGCATAGAGGGAGCAGAAGAAACGATAAAGGTGAAACCACCGGGTGCAAAGAAGTACCATGTCGAAACCTCTCTGTCTAATCTGAAGAAGATTATTCAACTGGAAGACATCGACTTTTCGTCAATCAACACTAACGATATCCATGCGGTGGCAAGGCAGTATGGAATAGAGGCGGCGAGGGGTACGCTGATACGTGAAATTAGACAGATATTATCTTATTATGGGATATACGTCAATATGCGACACATTACTTTGGCAGTGGATTGGATGACATGGATAGGACAATTGACACCACTGACACGTCACGGTATACGAAAAATGGATACTTCTCCACTCAAGAGATGTACCTTTGAAGAAGTGGTTGATGTGTTTAATCAAGCAGCATGTTCCAAAGAAGTGGATGGTCTTAGTGGGGTTTCGGAGTGCATTATCACCGGTGCACCTCCAAAATTGGGTACCAATGTTGTTGGAACAATGATAGACGAGGGTGTCATAGAAAAATACAAAGTTCCGTTTCCCGTGGAACAATCCATGTTCACTTCCAAATGGCAAGAAGAAGATAACCCATGGATATCGATGGACGACGAAAAGGATATATACGGTGGTATTCCCGGCCAACAACTGGACCCATGGGCAGATGAGCGTCAACCGTGGGAAGTACAGCAGACTATGCCATTTGGACAGCCGCCTATGTTACAACCGTTTGGACAACCACCGATGTTACAACCGTTTGGACAACCACCGATGTTACAACCGTTTGGATTTCAGCAACCTCCTACTCTTGGGTTTCAGAATCCCATACTTCCCGGTATGCAGGCGCGGCCGGTGGCATTACCGAGTGCGCAAATGTTTGCACCCGTTCAAGCACCGTTTGTCCCGACATCACCGACATATGATCCGAATCGCCCTCCTTCGCCGGTATATGATCCGAATCGCCCGATGTCTCCGGTGTATGACCCCCTAAATCCACCTCAATCTCCGAGGACCCCGCCCGATAGTCCAATGGCCCCGGGGTATGGCGAGGAGACTCCGACCTCTCCAGCGTATCGTCCGGATACACCTCCGGGATCTCCAATGTCCCCGTGTTATTCGCCGACGAGTCCCGGTTACGATGGCGTCGTGCCAATGTACGACCCCTCACGTGTCGTCGTGGAGCCTCAAAGTAAGCGCAGAAGGACTTATTGTTAATAACCATTAATTGAAACACCAAGTCAGAGAGTGCACATATTACCACCAAATAAGACATATTATCAAAATTTTCTCTAGTGACACCCAGTAAATTACCTACTAGTCCTCCCAGTTCATCCGCTATCACCGTGCTTAGATTCGAGACTGCCATCAATAAGGCATAGAAGGTTCCCTCTACACCAGACTTTGCATTGTGTGCAATGATAACAATGACCGGCATCATGATAAACATGCCAAACAGCGACTCACCTATCGTATCGAATACAATTAACCATAAGCTACTACTGACATTGGATACCACCAATAACTGGATTAGTTGACAACAAACACCGCAATATATGGAAATTCGCATCAGTTTTAAGGGAGGGACATTGAGCAAAAAGGTTTTGTACGTAAAGGTGGAAGCTAGAAAGGCCAACGAGGAAGACATCGTAATCCATTGGAAATCCTCTGGTGTAAATTTCAATTGTTTACGGAGATAATATGTATAGAATGGTCCATAATTCGGTCCGATGCTAATGGCAAAAATAGCAAATGCAAGTGGGCGCTTTTTGTACACAGCTTTCCATAACTTTTTGCATATGTTCTCTGGTGCGTTGGACGTGTTTATATCTATTTTCCATACATTGAGTGCCATAATTATACAGGGGAGTGCCATCAATTGAAATACCGTTCTTGTTCCAAACTTTTCATATATGGTTCCACCAAAGGTTGACCCAATAACCGATCCCAAGGCTCTTGAAGTCCAACAATTCCCCTGTGTTTTTCCCTTTACTTCTTCTTTCTTTGCATAATCTACGGTTATACAATCTGCACATACATCGGCGAAACACATCAAAAAGGAAATCAGGGTCATGGTGGCTACCATGCTTCCTTTGGTAGCAATAAAATTTGGAAGTGTGATATACAGATAGCCCAGCACAACACCGCAACAAAATATGTAAGGTCTTCGTTTCCCCCAGTCTATGATCTGGTACCTATCAGATATGAGTCCAAACACTGGTTTAATACACCATGGGGCAGCAATGACACCGTAACTCATGGTCATTTCTACCGGAGAAAATTTTAATTTTTCCATCATTTCAAAGTTCATGGCTATGCTTCCAAAGGATAGACAAAATCCAAAGGTAAAGTAACATATATAGAGTGATAACATTTGTAAACCAGTATAGTATATTTATATGAATTAAAAGTTTAAGCCTCGTCGCCTAAGTTTAGGTGGTACGTCTCCATCCTCGTCTTTTGTGCCCGCTTGTTCACCTTCTTGTTTCTCTTTTTTCTTAGGAGGGGGCGGTGGAGGCGGTACAAGTCTCATTAAAAAATCCCTGAGAATATTTTGCTGACCTTTCAATGCCTCGGTAATGATTCTGTTCAACTCTTGTTGATTTGAAATGGCAATTTGGTTCCTATTATTTAATGAACGGGCAAGTATATCTTGAACAGACTCCTCGTCAGTGGGCTTAAAAATATCAATTCCTATAGTGGCTGGATCACCCCCATCCCCTTTCGTAATGTAACCATATTCGGAATTGGATTTATAATCCGCTTTATCAAATTCTAATTGGTTTGCCATCAGTTGTTGAACTTGGTACTGTGTTTGGTAGGCCAATTTACTGACATTTCTAATTATAAACGAGTTTTTGAACGGGTTCCTAACTGCAAAAGCTAGCCACCACATCAGACAGAAAACGAGCATATCGCCCGCCACAAAGATAAATAACCAATGTTCCTCCAGAACACCATTATATTTCAAATAAGTTTTTGGCATAAACCATGCATATATTCCTATTAACACAGCTCGAAAAACATTCACAACCAACGGTTCGCTGAAGGTTTTTAACGAAGATAAGGTGCCCCACGTTCCGTAAATAGAATTCCATCTCTCTATCGCGGCGGATGCGATAGCAGAACCTTCGTCTGCTCCAAACCCAAGTCTGTTCTCGAACAGTCTCATTATTTCGTCCATTAACACGGTCATAGAACACTCAAACGCATCCATTTCTGTCGTATTGTGTATGTCCAGTATCTTTTTATACAAAGCATGTTGCACTTCTGCATTTAGTTCTTTCCCTGCCGCTTTTATTAGTTCGAATAATCGTTTTCTGTCGGTGTTGGCATATTTCCCCCCTCTCCTTTGTCCTGTTTGAACGCCAGCGTTTAATAACCCGAATTCTATCTCATCGTTTAGTTGTTCTTCGGCATCCTTCCAATAATTCGGATATTCTACAGTGGAAGCAAATATCAAGTTCATAATACTATTCTGATCTTTTACTTCATAATATTTCCTATCTGAGAGTGCCTCAAATGGACTAGACCATGCGAATAATCGGGAGGAACACTCTGTTTTTGGACAGGAACACTTTCCGGGTCTATACTGGACTGTATATTCGCCACCGGCTATTGTATTTTTCACCGTCGGCGCCAATGACGACAATAAGTATTTCATTTTTCGATAGGTGAATTCTACGTTTTTCTTAAAGGAAAGACTATCTCCTTGAAGTGTATATTTCTCTCCATCGAATGTCAGATGTACCAACAACATGGCCATGGCCTTTATATCACCCGCTACTTCTTCGTACAGACGCAACGTTTCTTTGTATTTGTCCAACCCTGCTCCCAATGCTAAGGTAAGTAGGAAAATTAAAATGTTTGTAACGTTTCCAACAATGGGATTGTTTTCCAAAGAACATCGGTCAGTGAAGGTTTTGTTTACATTTGGGTTGCTCCATACCTGTTTTATCTCACCACCATCTATAACAAACGTCGTTTTCAAATCACAGTTGTTTTCGTAATTGTCTAAATGAATTCTGAGAAATACAAGACTGAGACACCATATCAATAAACTAGCAACACTCGCTGAAAATAACCACCGGCCAAACCAATGAAACGCGTTCCACACTATTCCGTTATCTGGTTCATATTTCAGTTCTATTTTTTGGTTTAGTAGGGTCTGTTTACTATCTATGTCGTTAGTATCTTTACGTTTATTAAACACCGAACGACGCCGCTGGCCTTGGCCTACAGGCGCTATATTCATTCTTCTAACTTTGGGCCGAATACGCAAACCTTGTGATTTCGGATTCTCGCCACATTTACAAAACCAAAAATTAACACAACATTTAAGAAAATCGCACGTTGGCATTTATAATTACATATAGATTATTTATACTATTCATATCCCATTTTATCGATTATCTGCTGACCAAGTTCCATAGCTTTGTCTGGTTCAGTTTGAGTACCAACCTCCTTTTTCTGTACAATGGTTGGTGGTGGAATCACTGGCAACGAGTGATTAAAAAACCCCAAGTATGGGTTCAATGGTGGAAGTATAGTTCGATTAGGCTGTTCCAATATCTTATTTGTTATTTTACTTCTATAGTGTAGATATCCTAGAAAAGGAAAGTGATTCCACTCCCTGACATTAATTCTATTATCCATTTAAATATGATTACTTTGTATTTATATAAGGTTTTATTCGATCAACATCCCTTCTACGCCATGGGAAGATATCCTTCTTCTCTTACGTGCTCTTGCTAGATTTTGAAGATCAATACCCATGCTCTCTGATGCCTTAATTTTAACTGTCTGGTCAGTCTCTTGGTTGCCCATATTCTGATCCTTTAAATCGTCGGGATATGTCATGGACTCCTTTGATACGACAAGTGAATCTTCCAATGCCATCGGGTGATACTCAAAGGCATCTTGTTTATCCATCTCCAAGAAAGATATACAACGACGAGACCACGCCCATGTGTCTGTATCACAATCCATAACAATCGCATCGTGTGTTCCTAACATCTCGTCGTTTAGGCCCATCATATCTTTTACACCGGAGGTTTCCTGATTCGAGTTTCGAATGATGGGAACTTTTTTGGTAGAGTCCGCCTTCAGTTTCATCACTTGCATGAACTGTGGGTACTGGATAACACCAGAGGCTGAACGCTCCGGAACACCAGTGACAATGCGACGAGTTTTTGTCTTTTGATGCACAATCTGTTTGATACACTCTGTAATAAGAGAACCCTTGGTGACATCCTTTAATCGTATGTCCAAGAACAGACCAATGTGCACATCATGGAAATTGTTACCAGAGGAGAAGGCAACTGCGGTTTTCTTACCAGTGCTATTCTTTTTTGGTTGTGCGTAGGTATCTTCAAACATGCATTCCGCATTGGGATTCTCTGCTTCGAAATCATCTCGACACTGGTACTCATGTGCACGAAATGGCTCCGATGACAACTCTTTAATCACCCCATGAATGTTGTGCAAGGATGGCTTACCCTGATGATACGGAATGGCATTTTGAATCTTAATACAGAGTTGTTTCAAACCTCCTGTAAAACGAATGTAGTTGTAGTCCAACTTTTCCGTAGTTCCAGTGATGATGTCTCTATCTTTCTTGTACATGGGGCTGTACTGGAAAAGAGTCCACATGGATCGGAGTGTTTTCACGCGGGATACAGACAACTGTGGTACTTCTACCGCCACCATGTTGATTGCACACACCGCTATTTCTTCTGTGCAATACAACAGTGGTTCCACATCCAATAACTGCTTCAATTCAAATGGCTTTCCGGTGTGAATACCCCCCTTGATGTTGAACACAATATCCAAGGCGTTCGTAATCGTCAAGATTCTACACAAAATTCTGAACCGTTCGGTGGTTCTTGGGGGTATACGAATATCGTATTTTTTCAGTTTCTTGCCAATGTTGCTCAACACAATGTTAGAGGCATCCAAATCAACATCGCGCATGATCCCACAGAATATGAACTTCCAGATATAAAATACCTTCATCTGTTGGTCCTGACAGTAGTAGAGAAACTGGTCGTATTTGTCTTTGAGTTCCGGTTTGGATTCCATTTCAAATGCCTTGCGTTGATAGTCCGCGATACTTTTATCCTGACGGAATACCCTGTCAAATTCACCCCAGTGAAACCGAGATTTCACTGCTTCTTCTGCTTCGGCAGGGTTATCGTTAGTGGCACCAACATAACAACCAATTTGAGAAGAGATGGCAATACGATTCTTTCTTTCGCCAGTCTCCTCGTCACGAACAAATTCTTTTGTACGTACCCGATTGGAAGTTAATTTCTCCTTCATGGCAGACAAGGCTTTCTGTGCGTCCTCCCCCTTATTGGTTGCTTGAAACAAACCGGGTGGTGCCTCGTTAAAGACAGTCACGTGGTCGTTTTGATCACCGTCTACGGCATCTGCCCTAGTGGTCTGATAAGTAATCTCTGTAATGGTCCCTTGTATGGACATCAATTGCATCATTTCAAAGATATACGATTTGGAAGTCGCACTTTCTCCGGTGTAAATCATGTTCCAATGCAATTGATTTATACCATGCTGACGATAGGAATCATACACGGCATAGTGCAACTTAATCAATTCTGGATGGGCAGAGGCAACGCACATGTAGGAATCCAATCCCTGAGAGAACCAGTATTGCATGTTTGCAAATGGGGACAAGGAAGGATCTTTTATTTCAAATTCAAAGGACCCAAACTTGTTGTGCAATTCTTTCCTCACATGTATAAACCATCTGGCAATGTTTTTACCCGCATGCGATATATCCGCATCACCGGAAACACACTGTTGTTCGAACTTGTCCACCATCATTTCTTGCACCTCACGCTTGTTGGAAGAGAACTCCATGCGATAGGCGGTTTCTAACTCAATCATGTCAAATGCGCTTATACTGTGCTGGTTCTGGTATTTGCTTTTCAGACGCTCTGTATATTCCATACTCTCTGACCCATGCCCCTGTTGTAGGGTGGCGTCGTAAATCATATTGCCCTTCACCCAACCGTTTATATTCACCGCGGCGGGGACTTCTTTTAATTCATGAACAATAAATCTTCCCTTTGCTACCGATTTGAGACCCTCTAGTTGCTGTTCATTCAAACCAATCCACGTGTGGCTAATTTCCGACATGGAGAAGGACGCCATAAACTCCTCAATCAAACACCTTGCCGGACATGGTTTAACGTACACATTGCTTTTCAAATTATCATGCTCGTTGGCAGACACATGGATTTCGGGTAAGTCTACCCATATATGTTGATGGGAAGGCAGGTACTTTGCCCATAAGTACGATGCTTCAATCTGGTGCCAGAATCGTTTCACTATCAACTTTTCACGCGGGAATTTCCACTCTGTTGGCGTTGCCACATCGTTGCAATAATTCTTGGGTTCGTTTTGTGCGATACATGCCCCCTCTATCTTGAAATTGTTGAGAGAAAATATCTCTGTTGGAGATGCATCTTCGTTTTTGATCAATGTGTTGTCCAATAGGGCCGAGGACTCGTATATCTTGTCCGTACACGAAGTATCACCCTTGTAGATATTGCATATATTGAGAATATACTGCTCCTTTGTTTTGACATGCCTCTGATGATATTCCCACTCTTTAAAGTTCATCTTTTTGGCATTGTCTTTTTTCTGTGCCAAGTCCAACATAACTTTGAATATTGTACCCATCATTACCATGCCGCGGTTGATGAATACATGGATACGTTCACCGACTACGCCTCCAGTCTCTCCTTTTACCACTTCAAAGAATACAACCACACCATCTCCATCTGGTAGGGCATCTTCTTGTGGTTGGTCTCCCGCGGGTGGTCTGCCTCTTCCTCTACTGGCGGGTTTGGTTGGCTTTGATTTGCTTATCCTGTTAATAAAATCTAAAAACCAACAGAAGGTGGCCTTTCTCGCCTGTGATTTGTGGGAACCTTCCTCGTTTTTCTGCCAGTCTCCAAAGGTCGCCGCATTGGATCGCATAAACTTGCGTGGCAAGGAATAGACCAGATGAAGGAAGTTATGGTCCGGCGATTCAATTTTGATCTGTTTTAAGTGGTTAGAGGCATTGAAGGGCCAGTCTTTACCCGCGTGGATAAAGGAGGCTGCTTGTAAATAATCACTCATTTTACAAGGATAATTTCTTGGTTATATAGTTTGAAAAATATTAAGTTTGGAAGTCTTTATATATGTTTTTGTCTTTGATTAGTAGGTCTCGGTAGTATATGAAGTGGCCCGACAATTTATATAATAGCTATAAAATATAGTATATATGGTCGGTCCGGTTATTTTAAATGAAGAATATAGAGGAAATGTACTACCACTATGCCGATACACAAGATGTTTATTATAATGATATTGTCATGTCAAATGATATGGTCCATCGGTTTTTCCGTAGGATGGGAATACGCTTGGCACCGCTTCAAGTAGCCGACCTAGTGTATATTATGGACCCCCATAACTACGGTTATGTTACACTAGATAGCATTAAGAAAATAATGGCATGACAACTGGCCCGATGGCCCGACCCACGCACAACTGTCCCGATACAACTGACCCGACCGGACCGACCATCTCATCATACGATAGTACCCACTACACCCCATACCCACACCTACACCATCCCCCCCCACACCTACAAACATTCGAACCAGTCCAAGAAACAGAAAACAAAGTATATAAACAACCAATTATCAATTTAAAATGTTCTCACAAGTTAAAGAAATGTCACAAAACACCCAGATGAAGCGCACTGCCGAAGAAGCCCAATTATCCACCGAGGCCGTAACTGCCCCTGCCAAAAAACCCAAAGCCACCAGAGCCAAGGGTCCATGGATGCCGGTCGAGTTCGATGCCAATGATGGCAATGCCTTATCTATTGTTATGGAGAAAGATCGCGCCGGTGAATTAATCCCCAAAGCAAAGGTTACGGGCCAAGAAGAAAGTACATTCGTTGCGCAATTCAACACGCCGGCCATGACGGTTCAATTCAACGACTTGAAGCAAGGCGGCGATACCGGAAAATTCGGTAAAGATGAAACGAATTACAAGTACAATGTTAAATGCGTTAAAGGTCTACCCGACAAGGTAGCAGCAGCGATGCCAAACGAGGAAGTACGCCAAGAAGCATTCATGAAGTGGGCAGAAAACACTTGCGACGCGTTGTTGACCAAAGCCTTTGAGACGAAAGGTTGCATGGAAAGCCACAAAAAGAAGGCAGCCAAGGCGGCAAAAAAGAACAAGACGGAGCCACTTCAAGAATTCTTGAATGGTGCCACTAAGTCCATGTTAAAGGAATATACCGACCAAGATGGCGACGATCATCCCATGTTTGTATCCGCCCGCCGTGGCCAATACAAGAATGAACAAGGCGAATACACCGACAATCGCCCAGTCTTCTGGAAGCGCACCCAAAGCGGGTGGGAAAAGGTGGAGGTACAGTACATCTCCCAAGGTTCGGTTGTCAAATACCAAGTTGGGTTTCGTGCCTATGCCACGCCCAATATGTATGGTGTGTCATGCGATTTGGGTAAGAACATTGTGGTTGTGTTCAAGGTGAATAAACCAACGCAACAAACCTCGTCCGAACCAATTGTTCCGTACATCGAATTCTAATTGAGTGGTAGAAGTAAACATCGTGGGTGGCCAAGATGTTAAAATGATAAACTAAAAGTATAATATATATATTAATTAAGCAGCACAAGTTTTCACGGCATTGGTGTCATCTAAAGGTCGGTTATCCCCCGCACTTCCTCCCGAATTACACCCTTCTTGATAAGCGCGCATCATTTCTTGGCAAGCTGCCAAATCTTCGTTGTAGCAACACTCGTTGCGGTTTAAAGCAGCAAGAGTGTAACCAGTGGCTTGAGCCCCGTATATAGCTTTAAAGGCACCGGTCGTGCAAGCTACGCAATTGGTGATGGCCTCGGTACTATCGGTGTATCCTTTAGGTATAGTGGCATCATTTGGGTCCGGTTCCAATAGATTAAACTCGTTGTCGTTCGGACATGCCTTCCCGCCGGCAATGGCGCTGGCTAAAAATCTACCATCGTCGTGTGGACCATTGCCATCAAAAGCCGCAAAAGCTGCTATCGCATAGGTTGACAAAATTACAATATTGAGTAACTTCATTTAGTATTATAGGAATATAAATATATACTGGTCAAAAACAATTATCGGGTATTCAGAGAATCATAACACCTAGTACATTTTACGGTATATAAAACCTCTGTCTTGAATCTAAATGCGATCCCATATTATAACAACTATATCCTCCCTGATATTGTTTTCCAGCATATCGTACATTGGTCATTTTCATACCTACTGGGCCAAACGAACCAAAGATTATGACAGAGCTACTGTATTTATTCGTTCTGAAACTTGTACCAACCCAAGGGTACGAGCTTCCTTGGGTGAATTTAATCTGTGTGATAAAAGCGAGACGATTCTAAGTAAAGAACCGTTTGTCGCAGCACTGTACGATGTAGCAGAAGACCTGAATGTATGCGGACATAATAGATGTACCGTATTGTATGTAGATGTGACTAAAAATTTATATAAATGGGTGGTCGGCGTTATACTACTGGCATTTATAGGGGTTTGGGTAGGACTCATCGATTTAAAGCAGATGTGGGACAAAAAGATTATGGACCATTATACACTACCACATAGAGATTAAAATTTAAACTGTTTACTATTGATTTGGCGCCCACATGCCCTCGCTCTTGGGGCAGGCATGAGTAACTTTTTTACCTCCTCGTCTTTCATATCCAACAACTCTATGCTTACCGCGTCACCACCTGTGTAATTGGAATCATCGTCGGCTTTGCGTTCAAGTATCCAACCACCCTTGGTCCATTCATCGTTTTCAAAATCAAATACATCGTCTTGCTTTATCTCCATCTCCATCTCCACGCGGTGCCATTCCCATTTGTTATCTCCTATCCATGTTAGGGTGAACATGGCGGCATCCTCCTTACATGGATGACCCGAACGGATAAGTGATTTGGGTGACAATTTGCATTGATTGCCCTCGAAGGTTACTTGGCTTCTGATTTGGGTTTCAGTCTGGTCCATTTGATTATAACCACTAACCGTAAAAGATAGTTGTACCCATTTTTTATCGTATAGTTCTTTGAACTTCTCCATTTTAAATAATAATATAAGATTAATATACTTATTTTAAACTGCTTGAATCAATTTGGCAGTGGCATCCCCATACTTCTCGCACTCTTGAATAAACTCCTCACGGTGTTTCTCTATATATGATTCCACAGTAGTTCTCCATCCCTTATGTGGCGATTTTGAGAACAATAGGGACATAAGAGTATTGTCTTTTGGTGGTGTGCGCTGGTTGGTCATCTCGTCCACCGATAATACTTGGCAACCGGTCCTGCTCGCTAACATATTTCGGAAATGCGTATCTGAAATATTAAAGGCATGGCGGAAGATTAACACCTGTACTAAATTCTTCATGTACCCATCCGTACAAAAACAATGAAAATTGTGTCGTACAATCATACCTTTAAAGGCTGGTGCATATAGGTAATGCAAATTACCCTCTTGAATCAATTCAATATTCATTGGCGTAATACCATACTGTTCCTTCTCCTTGTCAATATCAATCTGGAACTGGGCACCGATGGGGTCCAATGGTCCTTTGACAAAGTAATCACCGGAGGAAGTGGTGACGATCCATGAACAGGGTTTGTTGCCGCAAGGTTTTTGAGTAAGTTTCATTTCCAGTACCTCTTCGTCATTTAAGGTACGCAGGGTGTTGAATGCTGATCTTGCTCTTGCCCGACTGTTGTTAGATTTGGCATTGGCTGTACCAAATTTCTCTTCTTCTTCCATATAGATCACCTTGGCCATCTCTTGAATCTTCTGGCGCTTTTCATACCCCTCTGATGGATTCTCTATATATGCACCGACATTTAAAAAATGGTGTAGACCCCTCTTTCTCTTCTTCCCGGCAGAGGTGTGCTTGTCCATTGCATAATCTGGTATCTCGAAGGCTTTGCGTACCATATCTTCCGAGGTGATTGTAACCGCTGATGCTGGTGTAGAGTCGTGGAATCGATTTGCTACAATGGTATACAAATAGAGACGACAGGTCAGTTTGGGAGACTTTTTCCACATCTCTTTGAATTGATACCATAGAGTCATCTCATTGTTTCTCAGTCTACCAATGATCATTTGTATACGGTCGAACCCCTCACGCTCAGTGATATCATTTTGTGTTGGGCGTTCTTTGCGTCTAGGAACACGGAGAAGAATCTTTTCAATGTTGGTGGCCATGGCTACCTCTGGTATATCCGATTCGATACCTTTGGTGGCATTGTGCAAGGCAACTTTACATAACCATGCGACATGTCGGTCCGATGGAAGAGCGGCAACCTTCTTTGCCCATAGTGCGACTCTCTCTGAGGCTACCTCTTTATCCACCTTTTTGATATCCTTCTCTGCCATCAGAATATCACCGATCATCTGCTGTCCTTGAGGGAATTTATCCTCCACGCATATAGTCTTTAAATACTGAATAGACGGGTGGGGATATCCACTGTCCAGAATCTCCAAGGAGGTCTGGATGGCCAAGTTGGTATCGCCTCTACGACAGGCCTTTTGCTGCGTCGAGCGCAACAGACCAAAGGTGTTATTGTTTACTGATTTACGAGATAACCACATGTTTGCTTGTTGTCAATATATTTATATATATCCGTTTTCGTAATAAAATGTCTATGACTATAAACCAGATATCCATATCCATATATGCAAACTGGTCCAACTGGCCCGACCTTCTGGTCCCAACGCTGTATTCATACTAAATTTTTTGGGCCTATTTGCCTGCTAACGATTTTAGAGAGGGCACCCCTCAAATAGAAAACATATTTTATTTAATTAATTAATGTCTATGATATGATCATGTTAATTACATAGGATATTCATGTACTTATTAGTATATTATGAATAAATTAAATAAATAAAAAAAGTTTTTCAAATCAAGGCCCTGTCTCGAGATTGAGCTAGGCTTGCACAGCAGGTCTTAAGATTACGCC
>Ga0315320_10000868_pt1 | contig 24853 bp, 22 predicted proteins | sample M140m21515metaG_FD_203458 | JGI IMG/M metagenome (GOLD analysis project Ga0315320, IMG submission 203458) | Ammonia-oxidizing marine archaeal communities from Monterey Bay, California, United States - M1 40m 21515 | ecosystem: Environmental > Aquatic > Marine > Coastal | place: USA: California... | reverse complement strand
CTGTTCAGGAAACTGAACCTGTAGAGATGGTGGAAAAAAAAACTAAACCTGTAGCTAAAACAGAGACTGCACCTGTAGCTAAAACAGAGACTGCACCTGTAGCTAAAACAGAGACTGCACCTGTTGAACAAGCTGAGAATTCAGTTGCTACAGTGCAAGAGGTTCTAGGTGATATGATGGGTGATGCTCCAGCTTGTAATGAATGCGGACATATAACAATTCGTAATGGATCTTGTTACAAATGTCTAAATTGTGGGAACTCTTTAGGCTGTAGCTAAAAAAATCTCAGTTAATTTAAGTAACTAAATATAATGAAAATTCGGGCGCTTAGCTCAGTCTGGCAGAGCGCTTCCCTTACAAGGAAGAAGTCACAGGTTCAAATCCTGTAGCGCCCACAAGGTTTTTTTACGAATTATTTTGGTTTGATTGAAATCACGTTATATCCAAAATTTAAGATTTCTTCACTACTTGTATTTTCTAATGAGGATTTCTTAATAAAAAATAAAAGAAAATTAATAGCGATTTTATATAAAATACCTATTTTTTTATTTGAATATTGAATTGAAATACTATTTATTCTTCTTAATTCCTGAGCTAAGAATTCAAAAAAATTACCATTTGCTTTAATTTCAACTATATTATGATTTAGTTCACTTAAGTGATGCTCGTAAAAATATCTATTAAATCCTGTAGCGTAATGATGTGGAGAATAGTGGGTAAGACTAGCAAAAGGGGCTGTCATAATTAATTTCCCACCTGGTTTAAGAACCCTGTCAAGTTCTACTAAAGCATCGACAGGATTTGGCAAATGCTCAAATACCTCAATACACATTACTACATCGAAAGTTTCGTTTTCAACAGGTATAGATGTTATATCCGAGATAATATCTAAATTAGAATAATCTCGTGATTCTTTATGAATACCTTTTGTGTCTCCCTTACCATCATATTCAGCAAAGTCTTGAGAAGTATACTCTAAGTGATCACAAAATTTTTTATATTGGCTTTCTCCTGCTCCAGCATCTAATATTTTCATTCCTGGAGGTATATCCATTAGCGTTTTTTTAAGCCAATTTTCTCTAAACTCTGAATTACCAATACCAACAGTCCCAGTAATAATTAAATTTAGTTTTTTTCTAATAAGTTTTAACATAAAAATACAACACATTGATGATAATAAAAAGAAAATTAAAATTTGCCATATTGAAAATAAGATTTATAAGAATTTAAGAGTTTTCATAATAGTGCATTTCACACATTTGTATCAGCAGATTAATAGCAAAATACTTAAGTATGTAAATCAATATCTCTGGGACTGTAGTACGCATCTAAAAGTTTATTTTTAAAATATATAATATAACTATAAAGAAATCTTATTTCTAAAGTCTCTCAAGGCTTTTGGAAAAAATTAAAAAATAAAAAACCATAAAGCTGTAAATATATCTTATTGGTGACTCAAGTTCCATCCCCCGCCATGCGGAAACATACAATACCAGAATTAGTAATAAATTAAAGGCTGATAGGAAGACATATAGATTCAACTCAGTATCACTTTTATCTTTTTTAAATATAATTAAATAAATACTTGTGGATAGTATTAAAAAATATGTGATGGGAATATCAATTAACAAGTTTTGTGAAATTATAAGTATGTTTTCAATTTTTAAATCTCTTAATAATAGAAGGTCTTGAATTGTGTCTAAAATATCAATTTGTCTAATGTGATGCTCTTTAGGAACAGTGGAAAAATAAGTACTGTAAGAAAGTAAATTTAATGTCAGACCACTAAGTAAGAAAATTGATCCTCTCCTGTACTGCTTCTGAAATAAAAATATTATGAATAAGACTGGAACCATTATTGAAAAGAATTGTTTCGTATTGTAAACAAAACTAAGAACAAAAAAGATTATTGATATTTCAATGAATGATATATTTTTTATTTTAAATAAAGTCATAAGAGTGCCTCCGAGAAAGTATCCGGCCATTCTCTCTGACATTAAAGATGAAGTAAAAAGAAACTGAAGCCAATCGCTGTTAATAATTAATAAAGAAAACAATACACCCGTTACGACTTTTATTTTATTATTTGTGACGGCTTCCGAAAATAATAGTAAGTGAAGCCAAAAAAATACTAAAGAAGTACTTGCTATGTAACTATATTCCTCCAAGCCAAAAGAAATCTTAAAAATTAATGCATCAATATAAGACATGAATTGAGGATACCCAGACATAGTAGGATTTAGTATCGATTCTTTGAAACTGATTTCATATATAGTAAGTGTGTTCGGTAAAAAAACATCTTTAACATCTCCTTTGATGTTCATGTTGATACTCAGAAAATCAATAAAGTAATTATTTATATAAAACATTATAAAATATAGTGATATGGAAATTAACAGTAGCTTGTTCTCTCTTTTAGCAGTTAGATAAAAAAGACACCATAACAAATTGGTAATGAAAAAAATAGTATGAAGATTTACATCAGTATAAAAAAATAAAATAATAGATTCCAATATAAAAAAACTAAATAAGTAACTTATGATTCCAAAAGTGACTGTCATATTGTTAAACAATGACTTAAAGCAATAGCCAACTGAGTATAAAAAAAGAAAAATCAATAAAGAAGAGATCCCATCATAAATTTGGAAGCTCCCAAAACTGGTCTTCTTTTCAAATAAATTCAATAATAAGTTAACTAATAAAGGTAAAGGTAGTAAATATAGAAAGTTTGTTTTTAAGAATTTCATCATTGATTTCGAGATGTATTGAAAACTATAAAAGATTTTAAGAAATATTTAAGAAGTTTAAAGCCATCTTTAAATCTTGAAATTTGAGTTTTACCATATGTTCTAGCTTTGTAGTTAACAGGATACTCTGTAATCTTTTGACCAGTAAATGAAGCTGTGAATATCATATCAAAATCCCCAAAAGGATCTTTTAAGTTAAACTTTTTTTGCCACCAAAAAATTTTTTCGATTAAATCCTTTTTGAATACCTTAGTACCACAAAGTGAGTCAGTGAGATGGGTTCTTGTTACTTGTGATATTAAATACTGAAAGAGTCTATTCCCAAACTTGTTAATTCCTCTCATTGCTCCATCTTCCATTTCATAAATTAACCTTGATCCATTTACAAAATCAGCATAATTGTTGTCAATAATATCAAAGAATTGTGCTAACGTTTCTGGTTCAACACTAATGTCTGCATCTAATATAGCAATAGTTTCTCCAATGCTCATTTGGAGTGCCTCCCATACAGCATTGGCTTTTCCTTTTCCAGTTTGTTCAATAACTTTTATATTAAATTTCATATTATTTGATTCAATGTTCTTTGCCACTGTAAGTGTGTTGTCAGTAGATTTTCCACATACAATTATTACCTCGCATCTTTCAAATTCTGGGATCCTGTTTATTAATCTGACTAAATTTCCTTCTTCGTTCTTAGCTGGAATGATTATGGTTTTGCTATAAGTGTTTTTGTTGTTTACAGTGTTTCTAAAAATTGAGTAAGTTCTAATCCCTAGAATAAATCTAAAAAGAATTATTTCGAGGAGCTTATTAAATATTGTTCCTATACCAAATAAGCTGAATGGCATAAGTTGTTTTGAAGTTGTATTAACAAACTCAAAACCTACACTAGACGCGATATTGCTAATTTTTTTATTGTGTACGTAGGACTGAGTAATATTTTTATTTTTAAGACGTAAGTTCTCAAGCAGTCTTGTTAGGAACATATATTTGGTATTTACTGAGGTAACAATTAATTTTCCATTATCTTTAAGCTTTAGTTTTGCATTATATAATAATTCATATATATCTCTACCTGATTCAATAATATCTGTAAAAATAATTGTATCAAACAATTCATCATTATTAGTTAACAAGGGCTCTGTAGAAGTGGGGTTAATGTATAGTTTTGTGGATACATCTTCAACAATCTTGTCTTTTGAAGACTCGTTAATTACATGTAACGTTTTTTGTCCTATCAGGTATCTTTCCAATTCAATACTGTGTTGTTTGTAAAATGTTTTATTTGAGATTTTCATAATATAGTTAAATTTTAATACTTAAGAAATACTTATTTGTGATAAAGTACAATAAGTTAACACTAGATACTGAATATGATACCTAAAAAAATTTATCAAACTTGGAAAACACAAAATCTACCAACTAACGTAACACGTTTGCATGAAAAAATGCTAAAACTAAATCCCGGTTACGAACATATAATCTACACAGACTCACAAATGAACGATTACATGCATTCCAATACTGACGGGGATCTAAAGAAAATGTTTTTTCAGTTAAAAAATATTGTTGCTAAAGCAGATATCTGGAGATACACCATACTAATGAATGAGGGTGGGATATATCTTGATATTGATTCAGAAATAAAAAAATCTTTATCGCAGTTAATTTGTGAAAATGACAAAGCAATAATTACAGCTGAAAAAAATAAAGATTTATTTGTACAGTGGGCTTTAATTTTTGAAAAAGATCATCCTGTATTGACAAGAACTCTCGAGAACATCGTTAAAGCGGTACATGAAAAAAAGTACAAATTCGATCATCACTCCCTAACTGTAAAGACCTATGCCACAGCAATATTTGATTTAAGTAATGAAAGTAACGCAAAAGTTTCATGGGATGATATTTCTGAAGATACCGACGATACATACGACTTGAATACAAGTAGTTTTCGTATGTATGGAGTTGACTATAATAACTTTTTTAGATTCCAACACAAATACAATCATGAACTTAGGGGGAGAAAAAAAGGAGAGATTTCAAAAAATCATTGGACAGAAGAACAGAAAACAAAGAGTGTTTATTAAACAAATAACTTTAAATTTTAAAAACTACTTTTATTAGAAGAAATTACATTTACAATCTCCATGTGATTAAAAAAATTAAACTCTTTAAACAGAAATATACCGATAAAGGATACTTTTTTAAGCTTTGGTTCCAAGATAATGAAAAAACCTCAAAAAAATTAGATTACAACCTTAATTCAAATTCTGTTTTCTTCGAATTGGGAGGATATAGTGGAGACTATTCAGAAGAAATTGCATCATTATTTAATCCAACTATATATATATTTGAACCAGACAATGAGTTTTTTGACAAATTAGTTACTAGGTTTAAAAATAACACTAAAGTTAATATTTTAAATTTTGCTCTTTCAAATAAAACTGAAAACTTGAATCTCATGAAGGATGGAGAAAGCTCTTCTCTACATAAAGTATCTAATGAAAGAACTGTTCAAGTTAAGGGAATACTTTTATCAAACTTCATAAAGGAAAATTTAATTAACAAAATTGATTTACTAAACATGAACATTGAAGGTTCTGAATATGTAGTTTTGCGAGAGATGATCAAAAACGGTGAAATAAATAAAATTGAATCAATACAAATCCAGTTTCATAAAAATGTACGCTTTTACAGAGTTCAAAGAAAATTAATTCATTTCTATCTGAAGAAAACACATAAGTTAATTTGGTCTTATGACTTTGTGTGGGAAAGATGGGATAAAATTTAATTCCAACCAGCGTTATCTCAGCTAATTATATTGAATTAACTTATTATTCACATCCCTCCAGGAGCTATTTGATATTTTTTGTAACTCAATGATTTAATTATTAATCAAATTAAACATGTGAATTTGAATTATCCTAGTTTTATGAAAAAGATTGCTATTTTAGAAATCAAAGGTGGTCTGGGAAATCAATTATTCATTTTAAATTTTATTGATTTCTTAGAAAAAAATAACTTCAAAGTTTACTCAATAACCAGTTTTTATGAAAGTCAAAAAAATAACTCTCTAAACACTGACAGTAGAGAACTATATCTCTATGGTGATTTTTTAAGATTGAATATTCCAAGTAAAAAATGTTCAAATTTTTTATCATTTATATTGAATTTGCCTAATCGAAGAAATAGCTTTTGGATAAATGTGTTATTCAAAATTAGCAAATTGTTTATTTGCTATGTTGATGACAGCAATCTTGTCCAAAAAATAAAAAGCTCCAAAAATATTTTCTTTTTTGATGGTTACTTCCAAAACTATGACTTTTTGCAAAGTAACGTCCAGTTAATAAAAAGGTTGTCCTTGGATCCAAAATTTAAATTCGATAATTCAATAACTGACTCAAATTTAGCTGCAGTCCATGTACGAAGAAGAGACTACTTAAATATGTCTGAAGAGTTGGGCATTACCTACTATCAAAATGCATTAGGTTATCTGAAAAAGACTATTGGAGATTTTAATTTTAATGTATTTACTGACGATGTTGAATGGTGTAAAAATAATTCACTTTTTAATGAAGCAGTTTCAATTAAAGAAGCCTCTCTAGAAAATACTATAGATCATTTTATTGAAATGACTACTTATAAAAATTTTATAATATCAAACAGCACATACTCTTATATGGCTGCTTATTTATCGACAGAGGTAGGTAAAGTGGTAGTTGAGCCAAAACCATGGTTTAAAAAATTAGAATATATAGAGTATGATGAAATTCTTAATCCCAATTGGAAGATGATTGAAAATGAATAAAGAAATCCTAATTCTTCTACTTTCTTCGCATAAGTATCCATCACCGAGAAATGAAAAAGCGCAAAGTTTAACATGGATAAAAGATGCTGAGAAACATGGCATTAATGTGATTCACTTTATTGGAGGGTATGAAAAAAGGAGTTACGTTAATCCTTATCTTCGTCTTGAATCAGGAGACTCAATTGAAGAGGTAGGATACAAAACTCTTGAAGCCTTTGAGTGGTCTTTAAAAAACCAAAAATTTGAATACATATTTAGAGTTAACAGTAGTTCATACGTTAATATCAATAATTTAATTAATTTTGTCAATGGGATCGAATCAGATAATTTATACGCAGGAAATATAATAGAATTAAAAATGTTAGATCTCAAATTTGTTTCGGGGAGTGGAATTATTTTTAATAAAAATACGATTCAAAAAATTGTATTGAATAAAGACATTTGGAATCATAGTGTTATTGATGACGTCGCATTAGGACAATTATGTAAACAACTTGAAATCGCTCCAACAGCTGGCCGTTTCTCTCATGTGACTAAAAATGTTTTTAGTTATAAAGAAATTGACTCAAGTTACCATTTTAGGTGCAAACTTGAAGACCACGGTTATCCAAGATTCTTGGAAAATACTAACATTAGAAACTTAGCAAAAGTTAATAATCATGAATTTGTAAACCCTTTTTATAAAGGAATTTCTATCTTCACTTTTGAACTTATAAAGTTGATTAACTTAAAATTTTATCTTAATAAGTATATTTTTAGGAATAGACACTTAAGAAACTGGCTAAGAAAGCATAAGAATAATTTACTTGAGAGTTTTTCGAATTGATAAACTTTCTATACTGTTTTGATAAAAATTATGTTATTCAGGCACAAACCTCAATTAATTCACTACTTAATATGGTTTCGGAAAAGGTAGTGATTAATATTATCTGTGACCACGAGCCGTCATCTTCACAAATATCTGAAAAGATTAAAAATCATAATATGCTCGGTGGGTTAAATATATATAGTTTCAAACAAGAGGATTACGATTTTCCAGCATTGACTAATGCACATGTCTCTTCTGCGACTTACTTTAGAATACTGATAGATAACTTTTTGCCGAAAGATTTAGGTAGCATTGTGTACTTAGATTCGGATATTATCTGTATGAATAATCCGGTTGAGATTCTGAAAGCAACAATTAATAATTTAAAGAAACAGAACCTTGCAATAGCTGCTCATGGAGAAGGAACTCGAGCCGAAGCGCCTATTATTTTTAATAAACTAAAACTAAAAAGTAACAACTACTTTAATGCTGGGGTTCTTGTTATTAATTATGATTACTGGGTAGAGAATTCAATTAGCCAATCTCTTCTAGATATTATGAAACATAGGCAAGATGATTTAATTTTTTGGGATCAAGATGTATTGAATATTTACATTGATGGTGAGTTTATGAATATATCAGAAAATTTAAACTATAACTATATTGAGCTAGAGAATCTTGATGATAAAAATGTTTTCTTCTTGCACTATGCAGGGAAAAATAAGCCTTGGGAGGTACAGAATATACTTAATAAATACTCACAAATTTATCAGGATAATTACTTTGACCTTAAGCTTGAAAAGTATCATATAACTTTTAAAAAGGATAAAAGGACTCTTATTAGGTTTTTTCAAATTTTAATAACATTTGAATTTATGAAATTAGAAAAACCACTCACTTATTTACGACTCTCATTAAAGGCTTTAGTTAATGATAATTAAAAAGATTGTAAAGTATTTTAAGATAAAGTTTTTTTGGATAACCTTAGAAAGATTTCCAAATTTATTTAGGCCAAGTTCTAAACCTTTCATTAGTGGAGACACTTTTAGAAACTTTTCGGACCATGTTTTTGATGAATCAAATAATATAGACACACAAAAAGTAAAAAAGAATGATGTTATCTTTTTAAATCCAGACTTAATCGAAATATTTTTTACTATATACGACAAGAAAATTAAAAATAGGTACATCTTAATCACGCATAATTCTGATCGAAACATTGGAGAATCTGAAGTATCCTTTATGTCAAAAAATGTAATTCACTGGTTTGCACAGAATCTAACTATTCCAGAAAAAGATACTGTTACATTGATTCCTATTGGATTAGAAAATATAAGAAGGCTAAAACACGGTCGACGAAAATGGTTCAAAAATACAAACCTAAATAAAACTAAGCTAATATTAAGTTCTTTTAATATCTTTACAAATTACAAGAAAAGAAGCTTTTTAAAGGATGGGATTAAAAATTACAAATTTATAGATTCAAGAGAAATTAATTCAACAAGAGAATACTTCTCAAAGCTTAATGATTATATGTTTGTTGTGTGTCCGGAAGGTAATGGTGCTGATACCCACAGAATTTGGGAAAGTTTACTACTAAACACAATACCGATAGTTGTAAGGACTCCCTTTACGGATAACCTGAAGTTAAATAACATACCCTGTCTATATCTAGAGAAATGGGAAGATTTAAACAACTATACAGAGATTGATTTAAAACATGCTTACAAAGAGCTGTCTAAAGAAAATACAAGTCAATATGCAAAATTTAATTTTTGGGCTAAAAAGATAGCTTATTTAAAGTAATTCAACTGCATGGGTATTGTATTCCTTGGATACAAATTTGAACAAGTTTTTAGAATGTATATGTAAGTTAATTAATTTATATGATTTATTATCAAAATAAACGATTGGCCTTTTATCTTTAAACTTCACAGATACTCTTTTAGATTTGAGCTCTTTCCCAATAGTATGATCAATTGAAATTGATCTTCGTCTTAAAATATAATTTCCTCTGTTAGTATTTGTTCCATTTAAAAATTGACCATAGGAGGCAGGATCAAAAAGAAATTTACTTTCATATGGCAGTGAGGGTAATATTGAAAAGTAATCTGGTTTAAAGTTCTGTGCAAGTTTCAATACCCTCATCTCATTAAGTGGCGCACCCCTGTTATAGTTGTTGGCAAAAGATTTATGGTCATTTAAAACCTTGTCAAAAAATACTTCCAGGAAGTCCAAATTTTGAAAATTGTCAAAGTAAGAATAGCCAAAAACTAAATTGTTACTATTAATCTCTGTAATGTTTATCTTGTTGTTGTTAACTAAAGCATATTCTTCTAACAAAGAAAAAGGCTCATAAATTAATACGTCATTATCAAAATGTACGAATTTCTTTATTCCAAAATGCTCTGCAACTACTCTAAGTGCATATATTCTTAAGAATGAGGTGTACCATAAGGGATCTTTTTCAAGCTGTGTGTTCTTATAAGTTGACAAAATTTTTGCTTTTTTATCAATTAAATAATCAAATTCATTAATGTCAACTACATTTATTCCCTTAATTGTTACTTTTTTATCAGTAGCTAAATAAATTTTCGCTTGACTATCTACGCTTAGAATATTGTTAACGCATGTGTAGAAATGCTTTGGTAGCTTACCTATGTGAAAAAGAAGATAGTTCATAATATATAATGTTAATCAATTTTTTTATTTTTCTTTGTTTGATATGTTTAACAATTTAACGTTCTCCTTTTTAATGAAAATAAAGAATATAAACGAATAAAAAATCAATGCCTGAAGGTACAAGAGAGAATCGCTTTTTGCTATATTTAAAAATATATATATAAATAATAAATAGCTGTATTTGCTTAAATTGTTACGATTCTTCATTATCGAATTAACAATTAAAATCATGCTTAAACCTACCCCAAGGATTCCTATAAAAATAAGATAAGATAAAATCGAAGAGTGTGGTAGTAATAAAGAGTTAATGCCTTGGACTTTTATTTCACCAAAATACTGACCAAAAGACATTGGGCCAGTTCCTAGCATTAGGTCTGAAAAGTCAGGATTATATCTGACAATGAACAACCCCCACATCAAAGCACGATTTAGAAAAAATGCAAATATTCCAACAACGCCAAAAATTGAATTAGAGAAACTTTTATTTAAAGAAGAGTCTGATAGCATATTGAAGAAAGTGGAATTGATTCCTTCGGTATCATATCCAAGTGCTTTACTAAAAGTATAATTTTGCATAAATTCTAAAGAGTAAGTGAAGTTATTAAAACCTATTAGCCAAGATGTAAATAATAAAAATAAAAAAGAAAGACCCCCAATAATATAAATCTTATTGTTAGTAGATGAATATTCAGATAAATATAAAACCATCACTACAAATATAAGTAAGATTAGGGCCGCTCTATTGTTGCTAAAATACAGACCGAATAATGAAGCTGTGACTCCCAAATAGTAAATATTTTTAAAATGAAATTGAGAAAAATAGATATAAATTGAAAATACCAAAAATAAAGTAAAAATCTCCCCGGCGAGTTCAGAACTTGAAAAAACTCCTCTCCATGCAATCTTTTGTTCATAAACATCAGATGAAAAAGGATTGTTAAGAGTTACTCCATACTTTTGCTGCCCAAAGTAAAAATAATTTAAAAAATTCAATATAGGAAAATTTGCCCCAAGTAAACCGATTAGAATAAGCACTATCGTTGTTATATTAAAATTGGAATATATTTTTTGAAAATCAACATAGTTCAATGTATTTTTGTAAATATAATATAGGCCAGCCAGGGTAAGTATAAAAATAATTGACCAAGATAAATTTGAATTAAAATCAAAACTAGAGTTTATAAAACCTCTAAGCTTATCAGTCTTAAATGAATACCTCTTGTTCGCATTATTAGCCCAAAAAAATACTAAAGGTACAGAAAAAAATAAATAGATAAAACCATTTTTATTTTGAACAGATAGCAGCAGTATTAGTCCATAAAAAATTATCAACAATGTATACAAAGATAGGTTAAAGCCACTATAAACACCGTAAAAGATAAATATAAAAGGTAAATAGTTAACTAAGCTGTTAAGTCTTACCTCAACAACTCTTAGGATGTGCAAAAGAGAAAAGCCTACAAAAAATGCTAAAAGAATTATGTTAAATTTATCTTCAAAATCAAAAAAATAGAAATTTTGTTCATATAATCTTATCTCAGAAATTATTGTGAATGTAAATAGACTTGTACTTAGTACTAGAGCAATTATCTTTTTACTATCTAAGCGAAATATTGAGTCTTTTTTAATGAAGGAAAATACTGTAACCCAAAATAAAGTTTGAATAACTAGGTTAACAAAACTATTTGTTCCTACCGAAATATAAAATTCATTATTGAGAAGTGTTGCACCTGAAATTTTTCCAAAACACGAAATAGAAGAATAGTTGTTATATCGAAAATGGAAATGGTCTTGGTAAATAGAAGTCGGAACTTTTCTTAGAAATTCAAACAAAGATACTTCACATGGGTTAACCTCATAAAATGTCATATCTTCTTGAGAGGGAATTACTGGAGATATATCATCTGAATAATCTGCATTCAACCAAGGAATAATCAATAACAGTAATAAAAATATAACTCTATAGATTGTATGATTATTTGTCTGCATTAAAGAACCTCTCAACTATTTTTATTACAAGAAATGAGACTGAAAATAAAATTAACGTATTTATTTGGAGATTCTGTTCTTGAAATATTGCAGGGTTGAATGACCAACCTCCTTCAAAATAATGCTTACATTCTACAAAAGAATTAACAAAAACAGAATTACTGTCTTTATCCCAAAGTTGAACTGGAGAATAGGCAGGATCATTTTGAAAAATATAGTTTGGATCGCTACCTACGTTAGGAGAACTATAACCTTCGGGGGTTTCTCCACATGTGTTTTGGATATTTTTACTCATAAATTAAATGTTCAATATTGAAATTAATTGGGAATGGAAATTTTTAAGAGAAAATTCTTTACCAATAATATTTTTTCCATTAATGCTTAAGTTTGATATCATTTCTCTATTATTGTACATTTCTTCTATTGACTCTATCCAATTTGTAACTCCATTTGGTTTAACCAGATAAATATTATCATTATGAATAAATTTATCCCTATCCCAAAAACCATCTGTATCTGAAATTAACACTGGCACGCCTAATGACATTGCCTGCAAAGAAACACTCTGTCCGGATGGTTGAGTGGAGTCTTTTAAGGGTAATATTACCATTCTGCTCTGTAGGTAGTATTTTTTTAAATCTTCGTCAGTTATCTCAGTACTACCCCATTGTCCCTTCTCAACGATGACGTTAGGTAATCTAACTGTGGTAATTGTTTCATTTTCTGAAATAAACCTAAATTTAAAATGTTTCATTTTTTTGGCAATGTTAACTACTAGTTCAAAGTCTCTATTTCCATCATTTCCAATAAATAATATTTCTGAATTTTTCATAATATTTTTTGACTTAGGCATGCTCCAAAATTTAGTATCAACACAAAAAGGGAAGTAGTGAATTTTAGAAATATTTTTGTGCAAATTTAAGGCTTTTCTATACTCTCCTTGACCAAGAATCAATACATCATCTATAAAAAAGACTAATAATTTTATTAATAAATTATGGATTTTCTTAAGACTTGAAAATCTAAGTTTCTTACTATATAGACCCATCACGAATAGTGTTACTTGTGTTTTTGTAAATTTTAAAAATATCAACATTAATAATGCTGAGTAGCCCGTTGACTCAGAAACAAGTACTACTTTATCAGATTTTAAAAGTGTTTTTAAATTTTTAATGGACACAACTCTATGCGAATATGCAGGAATGCTGAAAAATTTACTAAATACTTTATCAATAAATCTTAGGATTAAAGAGAAAAAATTATCTGAATTTGAAAATTCAATAATTTCAACAGTAGTATCACTAGCTTCCGCGAGATGATGTAAGCCATAATAAAATTCTTTTGCTTCGTAACTATTAGCTAAATATTTTTCTTTGCGTCCCTGAATAAAAACATAACAAATTTTCTTCACTTAATAATGTTAGCTTTAATTAACATTTCTAGATAAATAACTTATCTTAATTAGGTCAATTATAATTGTTAGTGATGAAGGTAGCTGTTTTTTTTACATTTGATTACTCATTAAAGACCTGGGACTCGTCAGGAACCTTAGATAGAGAGTTCAAGATCTATCAAAAAATTTGTGAAAAAAATGCTATAGACTTTATTTTTTTTACCTACGGTGATAATTCAGACTTAAAACTTGCTGAAAGCTACCCAGAGTTCAAAATTTATCCTCTGTATAGCAAGTTAAAGTATTCCAATAACAAACTAAAAAGGCTTCTTCAATCTTTTTATATACCTTTTGTGTACAGAAAAGAATTTAAGGAGATTGATATATTACATCAACATCAATTACTTGGCTCCTGGGTTGCTATGTTTACTAAGGTTATTTACAAATTACCTTTTTTACTACGAACAGGGTACGATATGGCTAATTTTGCAAGAAAAAATAATAAGTCCAGTTTCATAATAAAAACATACGATGTTCTTACTGTTTTAAGTATTAAGTTTTCTGATCTAATTACAGTTTCCAACAAAACAGACTATGAACGACTCAAAAAGTATTCCAATTTAAATAAGAATGAGAAAATTGTAGTTAGATCAAATTGGGTAGAAATTAGAGCTTCAGAATTAAATTTAGAATCTAGACATATGAATAAAATACTCTCAGTTGGCCGACTAGAAGATCAGAAAAATTACAAACTTCTGATCAAGGAACTATCAAGTATGCAGAATAAGATGTCTTTAGATATAGTTGGGGAAGGAAGCTTAAAAGCTGATCTAAAAAATTTTGCTAAATCAAAAAGTGTTGAGGTTAACTTTTTAGGTAATTTAGCTTTTAGTGAATTAATGAGTTTATATAAAAAATATACTTTTTATATCTCTACGTCGAAGTTTGAAGGGAATCCCAAAACTTTACTTGAAGCTATGGGTAGTGGTTGTATCGTTATCGCAAGTAATATCCCAAATCATAAAGAGCTGATTATAGATGGTAAAGATGGAAGACTATTCGACTTACAAAATCCTGATATTGAAAATTTGCTGCTAGAACTTACTAAAAGTAAAGAATATATGAAAAATCTATCTGTATCAGCCAGCCATAAAATAAATAATTGCAATAATATAGACCAGTTGGCGAACTTGATGATTAAAGATTATCAGAATTTAATTAATTGAATTTTGATAAATAATTTTCTAATATATAAATTTTCCATATCCTAAGAGCATTAATGCGAGATTTGTATATTGATAATTTATTTATTGGGTTTTCAAAATATGTTCCTACAACTACCCCTTTGTCAAAAGCTTCATTAATAACTTCTAAATTCTTATAAACCCAAGATTCAATATTGAAAACAAAACCTTGTTTCTTTCTGTTGATAAATTCTTCATCAAAATCAGTTTTTAGTAAGTCTTTTAATATTTTCTTGGACTTGTTTATATTTAGATAACTTGCGTTGTGACTCATAATATACTCAATCAAATTATGGTCTAAGAAAGGTGACCTTACTTCTAATGAATTTGCCATAGAAGTTCTGTCAACTTTAAATAGCATTTGTTCAGCTAAATAGAACTTATAGTCGTTAATCAATAGTGATTTGTATGTATCAATATTTTTTACTAACTTTATATTATTATCGTAATTAACTGTTCCTCTGTTTAACAAATTTATTAACTTTTCATCAGCAAGTGTAGAGCTATAAGAAATCTGATTATTTCTTGACTTCGAAAGAAATGAACTTCCCGTACCCAAAAATCCTGGATAAAGGTGATAAAAGTTAGAAATAAGAGCATCTAGAATATTTTTGGGACGTAAAGTAAGAAATGTCCTTCTGTATCCTCCAAGAAGTTCATCGCCACCATCTCCAGAAATAGCAACCTTAAAATATTTAGCAATTTCTCTAGATAATATATAAGAAGGAACAATTGAGGGATCTGCATAAGGCTCATCTAAAACAGCTAAACTTTCTAATATATCTTTATTCGAAATATTTGAATTGATATTTACGCTTTGATGTCTGGTGTTATATTTTTTACTAGCTAGGTTAGACCATCTGCTTTCATCGTAACCCTGATCGTCGGTGACAACAGAAAAGGTGTTTATTTGATTTTGTTTACTTAAATATCTAACAACTGTAGTGGAGTCTATTCCCCCTGATAAAAAACTTGCAACAGGTACATCAGCTTTTGCTCTAGTGCTAATTGAATCTTCTAAAATATTTAGAAATTCTTCAAGATTAAAAGGTTTGTTGTCTACATAATCTTCGATGTTCCAATATTTGTTTTTGATGGTGTTAACAATGTTATTTTTAAATCTAAATTCTAAAATAGTTCCAGCTTCTACCTTGTTGTAATCTTCAAAAATTGTTCTTGGTGCTGCTACTACTCCATATCTTAAGTACTCATTAAGAGAAGATTCTTTTAACCGACTCAAGTTGTTGTTTGACTTTATAAGAGATTCTAAGTTTGAACTAAATAAAAGATTTTTTTTATCATGATAGTAATATAATGGTTTTTGCCCTAATCTATCTCTAATCAAATAAGCTCGGTTTAATTTGATGTCAAAATAAAATATCGAGAATTGTCCTCTTAATTTCGAGATAAAACTCAGTCCTTCATATTCGAGTCCTTTTAAAATAACTTCTGTATCCGAATGATTAGTTTTGAAATCAACACCTTTGTTTGACAACATACTTCTTAATTCACTGTGATTATATATTTCTCCATTAAACATTATCTGATTTCCTGAATGCTCATTAATCATAGGTTGATTTGCATTTTCAGATAAATCTAAAATAGAGAGTCTGTTGAAAATAAAACAATACTTAATATTTGAATCTAAATCAGATTTTATTATTTTTGAGTCTGGTCCTCTACATTCAATATATTTATTGTTATGATTTAAAATCTCAGGATTAAAATTATTATATGATATTTTTCCTATAAATCCGCACACATTGTTTATTATATTGAGGAAATTATATAAAAGTGTATCAATAACTCAATAGAGCTATAAATTTGTAACATTTCACTGAATCTTTACATGAAATTACTTATATGTGGAGTCTGAATGAAAATTTTTTGAATATTATCAATTTGGACTTAATTATTTTCAAAATCAAATTTGTTATCTGGGTTAATTTTTGCCTTTATTTTAAGTTTCATTTTTGGATAAAAACCACCTTTTATTGAAATTGGGTTGTACTTAGAATTTACAGTTATATTTCTTATAAAGTTATTTTTAATTATCAGATTGCTATGTGAGATATGCTTATATTCAAGTTTTGGAAACAAGTAGATTTTTTTGCCGGCATGATTTAACAATAGCCCTTGAACTGTATGGTCTCCCCATCTATTTATTATTTGACTGTCTATCAACGCAATTTTTTTAAGAATTGAGTAGGTTTCAGGTGTTCTCCAAAATGCTACAGATGAAGCGTAGAGATTTGTATATGGATTTTTATGATTATAAATTTTTTCAACATTCATATCAGTATTCTCAATCAAATAGTTTGGAAGAGTTCTATTTGTAAGCCTGTGCGTTTCTTTTGTAAATCTTCCAGTCATATAATGAATTTCATTTGCTTTCATATATTCGAAGACATTGGGATCAATGTTTAAAATTTCTATATCTTCATCTATTCGTAATATGTATGAATAATCTTTAACCTCTTCCCAAATATGAAACATATTAAATCGACACATCTGCCTGTATCCTAATGTGAACTTTTCCTCTCCTCTCAATTTCAATCCACTTTTTTGAAAGTACTTTGAAACATCTATAAAGTTAATTGCTTCTGGATAAAAAGACTCTATGTATTGCTGATCTTCTAATGAAATATTTCCTTCATGAAATAAAATCATATCTATAGATGTAGATCTCACACTGATAATATTTTCAAATATTGATTGGTTTCTCTTTATCAGCTCATCATAATGTGACCTATTGTTGGGATACCCCCTTATTAATGCAACTATTGCAGCATTCACAATAAAAGATTCTTAAACATATTTTCATCATAAGAGAGACCCATAATTGTAAATATTAGTAATAATAAATATATTTTCACTACAAATAAATATTTAAATCTGGATTAGAATTCAATTTATATTAAATAAATTATTTAAAACAACTTGATGAATGAGGTTTTTTTTGAAAATATTGATATTGGGTAGTGCAGGACTTGTAGGGTCTTCCCTGGGACGAGTACTTTCAAAAGTTAATGATTATGAAATCCTAAAAGCTAGTAGAGCTGATGCAAATTTATTTGATTTGAGTGAAACTAAAAAACTGATTGAAAGTTTTCACCCAAATGTTGTGATTAATGCAGCTGCAAAAGTTGGTGGAATAGTTGCTAACAATACGGATAGAACTCAGTTTATACTTGAAAACTTGAAAATAAATATCAACGTTCTTGAAAGCTTGATACCGTATCCAACTATAAAACTTATAAATCTGGGAAGTAGTTGTATTTATCCACTAGGCACTGAAGTACCTATTACTGAGGAAAAGTTAATGACCGGAAAATTAGAGCCGACAAATAGTCCCTACGCAATGGCTAAGTTAACTGCAATTGAAATGGGTAGTGCCTTAGCAATACAGTATGGACATAAAATAATCAACTTAATGCCAACAAATTTATATGGACCCAATGATAGTTTTTCTGAAAAAAACAGTCATGTGATTCCAGGGCTAATATACAGAATGCATAAGTCAAAGATTAACTCTCAGAGTAATTTTAAAGTATGGGGAACAGGGAAACCTTTAAGAGAATTTCTTTATGTTGATGATTTGGCAGATTCAATAAATTTCATAATACAAAATAATATTGAAGAAGAGATTTTGAATGTTGGTAGCGGGGAAGAGGTTAGTATTCGAGATTTAGTTAACAAGATCAAAGAAGTTGTAAATTATGATGGTGAGATTTATTTTGATAGCTCAATTCCTGACGGCAATCCAAGAAAATTATTAAACTCATCTAAAATAAATAACCTAGGGTGGAAGTCTAAAGTAAGTTTAGATGATGGATTGGTCAAAGCTTATGATTGGTTTAAAAAAAACGTTACTTAATTAATGGATTAGACCAAGTTGGTTCTAATAAACCTTCTTTGATAAGGATTTTTTCTTTATTTGCTAATTCAATGTCTGAATTGACCATCATTTTAACTAATTCTTCAAAAGAAGTTTCAAGCTTCCAGCCCAAAGCTGACTTGGCTTTGCTTGGATCTCCAAGTAAATGATGTACTTCATTAGGTCTTTGGAATTTTTCATCAATTTCAATGTAATCTTCAAAATTTAGACCTACTATAGAAAATGCTTTTTCAGCAAATTCCTTAACGGTGTGAGTTTCTCCTGTAGCTAAAACCCAATCTTCAGGATTTTTATATTGCAGCATTAGATGCATTCCTTTAACATAATCACCTGCAAAACCCCAGTCTCTAAAAGCATCTAAATTTCCTAATGAAAGTTTTTTTTGTATACCATTATGAATTCTTCCAACTGCTCTAGTTATTTTTCGAGTTACAAAAGTTTCTCCTCTTAATGGAGATTCATGATTAAATAAAATTCCATTCACTGCAAAAATATCATACGATTCTCTATAAACTTTTGTTATTTCATGTGCAAAAACTTTACCTACAGCATACGGACTTTTTGGTTCGAAAACTGTATTTTCATTTAAAAGAGTTTTACTAGCCCCTCCGTACATTTCTGAAGACGATGCCTGGTAGTATTTTATATTTCTATCGATATTTTTGATTGAATCTAAAATTGCAAGGGAACCCGTAACGCTAGTTTGAACAGAAAATAATGGGTTTTTAAATGAAACAGCTACATGTGATTGCGCCCCTAAGTTATATATCTCATTTGGATGTATTTTTTCAATTAATGCATATATTGATGCTGGATCCAACAAGTCAGAATAATGAAGTTTGAACTTATTTTCATCAGCATATTGAGATATTAAGCTATCAATCCTAGAAGTATTGAAAGTAGATGATCTCCTAATTAGTCCATGAACTTCATAACCTTTTTCAAGTAACAATTTAGACAGATAGTATCCATCTTGGCCGGTAACTCCTGTTATTAAAGCTTTCATATATATTTACAAATTGTACAAGTTAAATATTTTTAAATAAACGATTTTTATGAATACTCATTCCAAGTAAAAAATAAAAAAGTAAAGGATAGTGAGAATTTTCCATAGCAACATCGAATAAAGCAGTAAATAAAATAGCGATTAATAATGGCAAAAAATATAGAGAGTTACTTGCTCTTTTTAAATCTCTAATTAAAAAATAATAAAAGAAACCAAATAATGACAGGTGGACTAATCCTCCCCTTGCGTAAATTGTGACTAAATAATTGTGAACATTTTCATTTAACCCATCAAGTCCTTGTCTACTTATAATCTCCATCGCAGGAATTTTAATACTGTAACCATAGCCAGTAAGAATTTGATCTCTGTAAATTAGGCTAAAATAAACATCTTGCCAAATCTGTAATCTCCAATTTAAATTATTATCAGAAGATTTAAATCTCATCTCTTTTGTCCAATAATCTTCTTCTAAAAAGAGTATGCGAAATTCTTCTTCATCGGGATCAGCTCTATATTCAACCAAATTCTTAACATTTTCTTCTGCTTTGTTAAATTCAAGAAATGAGGAACCATTTATAACGAATACTGATTGAAGGAGAACAATCAAACTGAACACAAAAAGTAAAAGATTACGCTTATAACTACCGATGAATCCTTTTCTGAGGTAGTAAAATTCAGTAACTATAAATATTAGAAAGGCTATAAAAGCACCTCTACTCTTAAAGCCAAATAATGGAAAATACAGGCATGAAAACAGTATAAAAATTTCAAGTGCGACTCTTTTGTTTTTAAAATATCTGTTATTTATAAAGAAAATACCTACAAAAATTATAAGTATATCCGATCCCTTGTGTGGTTCGAACTTATCTGAATATTTCAAAATATAATCTATTAAAGTTTGTGGAATTCCATAAATTCCATATATGTAAATAAATATTAAAATAAAATATAGACCTCGTAACACATTGGGATTGAAGTAGTTATGTTTGAAAAAATTAGCCCCTAAAAATAGCATTCCAACTGTCCAAATATATGAAGATGCTTTGTATGTATACGGTGAAAAAAAGCTACTTTGTGCAATGATTGCATTTACTATAAAAAAAACACAGATTAATATAAGGGTTATAAAAAACTCTTTACTTAGGTAATTCGCATAAATAAGCTTTTTGTAATTGATGAGTGTGATCAATAAAATTAATAAAGTTAGCCCCATAGCGAATTCACCTAACCTAAAACCAAAGATATAGATACCCATGAAAGTTCTGACGAACAATAAAGACGAAATTAAAAATAGTGTTAATGAGAATTTAAAAACTTTATTTTGTAAAATAGATGTCAACATTTAAACATTCTAAAGCAAGAAAAACTTAAGGTTTAATAACATTGAAGTTTTCTGTATTCAATTCAGTATTTTCTAATATCATGATTAAAGCCCATAAACATAAAATCGTACCGTGAAGGTCTGCTTGATTTCCTCCCTTACCTAAAGGTACACCGTAATAATAATCTTGTGATTTGTTTTGAAAATATGAAAAACCACCACTACTTTTATGGAAGAGTTTTAAAAGTTCTTCAAGCAATTCATGAAATATGTTATTGATTTCAAGTTTTTTATATGTTGTTTGTAATGAACATTTGTAAAGTACATAAACATAATCAACAACATCACATCCCTCTAAGGTTGGCTTGTTATCTATGCAAAAATCAATAAGTTTCTTAGGATAGTGGATATCGACACCAAGCCAATCTAAACCTGTAATTACTTTCATTGCGCCATTGATTATCTCTCTATTGTTCTTTGGGTGTTTTGTAAAATAAGATCCTGTGTTTTTATCAACTTTATTATTGATGAATTTTAAAAGCTTTCCCTCAAGTTCTAAATCTTGAGTTTTGGAATACACACAGTATGAAGAAAACTGCGCTCCAGCGGACCATGGAAATTCCCAGTTGAGTTGTTCTAGATACCCAATAACTTCTTTATCGTAATTGTTAAAAGAGTACACCCTGGGGAGTTCTTTAACACCAAGTTCATAGAGAGTTGCAATAGATTGTTTTGATTCCGCATTTAGACCCTTTAATAGTCTTTTATTTTTTGTTTCAAGATTAGAGTTGAATAAAAAATTTTGTATTGTTTTCGAACTACTCCTAATAGATTCTCTTGACAATTTCTTACTGTAGTATTTGAGGTAAATAGGATCTATAAATAATTGGTCTATATTTGTACTTGAATGAAATGATTTTATGAAAGTACCCCAACTTGTTAATTCTTTTTCACTTAAATTCTTATATTCTAAAGTCATATAATAAATTTTTAATGCATAACAACTAAACCCTAGGCTTAAGTTGGTACCATAAAAACTTAAATTTTCTTTGAATGGGTGGTACTGAAATCTATCCTCTTTTTCAAGACTTTTTACATACTTTAGTGTCAAGAATGGGATGTCATTTACAAATTTCTTATCCATCTGCACCCCTTCTTCGTGTTACCAGAGTTTTGGTGTATCCTAATAAATTCTTAAATCGTTCCTTGATTGAAAAGTAATAGATGTTTAATACTTTCTGTCTGCTCCTAAATATGATTGATGGCATTAATGGTACCTCTAAATCTGCACCAAGATTTTCTTCGCTAAGTAAATCATTAAAAAGATCCAAAAACTCTTGACACATTTTATCTGACTTAAATGGATATTTTTCTAAATTTTTAGCGTAAAATTCATAATTTTCTATTAGCTTTTTTAGACTTGATTCAAAATTTTCACCAAAACTTTCACCATAACCTAAACAGTACTCAGGTAATCCACCACTTTCTCTATATACCATTGGTAAACCGCATAATGCTGCCTCAATATGATGATTACCTGAGGGTTCGTTTATGGAACCTGTGATATATACATTATGTAAATTGAGTTCTGCAGCAAGATTTTTACCATCTAATGGACGTATGATATTCGTATTTTGAAATTCATGATTTTTTGGAACATTTCCTATATATGTGAATTCTATAATATCTTTCCAATAATTATCTTTTAACATTTTGTCAATCTTGTAGTAAATGTCAAATCCTTTATTTTGATGTGCACTCCAATGATGCGTCACCAATTTATATTTATTTTTATTTTTCTTTTCCCTGTGATTTGTAAAAATTTGTTCATTCGAACCAGACATTATAACTTTTGATTTATTTGTATCTAAACCCATTTTCAAATATATAGACTCCAACCAGCTACTTACAAAAACCACTATATTTGCTGACTCTGATGCTTCTAGGTAAAAATTATTTATTCCAGAAGTATTTTTTCTCTCATCACACTCATTAACCCTTTGAACAACCTTTACATTCGGATTAACAAATTTTTTATAATTGATTATATCTTTATGATTAAATTTTGATGTTGAGTCAGACTTCGGTCTTGGGTCTGTCAGAAGAATAATATCTATATCTTTGTGAGTTAAATCAAAAACAACCTTATGTCCCTTAGAAGCTAAATATTTTGTCAAATTAATAACAAATAAGTTTCCACCACCCCAAGGTCCCTTGATGACTTTAGATCCGATACTAATTTTCATTAAAATTTACCAACATATCATTATATTTTTCAATCAAAGTATTAATTTTGTACTCTTGTACTTTTGTATAGGCATAATCGACATTAGGTATTGCTTTTCTATAAGACTTATCGAAATCAAATAAAGAATCCTCACTAAGTATTTCTGATGCTATTCCCACATCTGTCGAAATTATTGGAGTCTTGGTTATTGCAGATTCAAGAATTGACTGTGGTCCACCTTCTAATCTTGATGAGACAATGTACATATCAAGAATATTATAAAGCTCATTAATTTCTTGCATTGAAATATTTTCATAATAATTAAATGGGATATTATCTTCTTTTAGACGATTTATTAAATAATCCCTTCTTTTTCCAGTAAGAATAACTCTTACTTCTTTTCTATTTGAATAAATGTCTTTGACGATATCAAAAAAGATATCTGGTCCTTTTATGAGTTTAGGTAGTTTAGGGTTTTTCCCCTCAGAGTCTCTTTGAAAGCTACCAATTAAATAATCTTTTTTATTAACTTTCCATTTTTGTTTGATTTTATTTTTATCGTTAATAGGAAAAAATACTTTATCGTCAATCCAAAAAGGTAGGTACATTATTGGCTTCTCAGTTAAATTTCTTAACTCTTTATATGTGTACTTTGAAATCACGTGATACCTGTCTACATATTTATCCCTTTTAAAAAACTCTTTTTTTTCAGAGGAATTTTTTTTATCAAAATCTAAATGGTAGATGGAACATAAAACATTTTTTTGTTTCAAATATTTTTTTGGCGTATTCTTCCAGGTCCATGGGGATATAATCCAAATAACTTGACACTCCTTAATCGATTCAGTGTGGATTCCAAGATTATTTTTGATCCAATCATTTCTGAACCTATCAACTACCCAGTTTTCATTAATATTATTTAAATAGACTTTCACAGTACCTCTAGAATAAAATGATATGCTTCTATTGTATTAAAATATAAAAAATTATATGAAAAAAATAATAATAACCGGAATTACTGGACAAGATGGAATATTCTTAACAAAACTTTTATTGGAAAAGTCTGAAAATTATAATATTTTTGGGGTGGGAAGGAATACAAAAGAAAAAGTTTTTTTTGAAAGGTTACAGACTGTTAGTAAATATTCTCAAGACCATTCAAATTTAAAATTAGTAAACACTGATAATTTTAAGGAGGTTGAAAAACTAATATTAGATATTGCTCCAGATCAGATTTATCATTTAGCTGGCCCTAGTTCTGTTTATCAATCAATCAAATATCCCAAAACTAGATTCACTATTACTGAAAATTTTGATTACATACTAAAGTCAGTTTCTAAAATTAAAAAAAATTGTAGGATTTTTCATGCGTCCTCATCTGAAATGTTTGCACCCAGCAATCTACCTTTAAATGAAAGTTCACCTATGAAAGGAAATTCTCCATACGCTTTAGGCAAATTAGAGAACCATAAAAAGATAAAGAAAATATCTAAGGAGACTAACTTGAACTTCTACAGTGGGATTATGTTTAATCACGAATCAGAATATAGGTCAAATGATTATCTCATTATGAAAATAATCCTAGAGGCAATAAAAATACGTAATGGTGACTCAAATAGTTTAACGTTGGGCTCTTTAGATTATATGAGAGATTGGTCTTATGCTGAAGATATTGCGGAAGCTCTTTATTTGGTCACGAATTATGGAGAAAGTTCAGACTATGTCCTTGG
>Ga0315320_10000867_pt1 | contig 24871 bp, 20 predicted proteins | sample M140m21515metaG_FD_203458 | JGI IMG/M metagenome (GOLD analysis project Ga0315320, IMG submission 203458) | Ammonia-oxidizing marine archaeal communities from Monterey Bay, California, United States - M1 40m 21515 | ecosystem: Environmental > Aquatic > Marine > Coastal | place: USA: California... | reverse complement strand
AGCAATGCCGAATTAGGCCGTTCAGTGATCGCAGCTGGCGATTCAAATGGAGATGGCATCGGTGATTTACTTTTATCACAACCGATGGCTTCCACTGGTAACTTGACACGCAACGGCGTGATTGAATTAATTAGCGGCACCTCCTATATCAATATTTGGACGGCCGAAGGTACTCGCGATGGCGAGATGCTTGGTGCTGGCACTAAAATAGTTGACGATGTTGATGGCGACGCACTGCCAGACGTGGTCTCACACTCGCCAGAAGCTTCGACTAACGGCCATTACTTCAATGGCGTGGTAACAATGCTGTCCTCAACAGACGGCTCTCAGCTTTGGCAACTCGAAGGTGGGTCCTCTCTCGAGAGACTCGGCGAAGCAGTGACTTTTGGCGCTGACATTGACGGCGACACTTTGGGCGATTTGGTCTTGCGCAGCCCGGGAGCTTCAACTAACGGATTTTACGATAACGGCTCAATTAGCCTGGTTAGCGGCGTCTCAGGTACATTAGTCTGGACGGCGTATGGCCCAGGACACGGTTCGGCATACGGATCTTCATACAAGTTTGTTAACGACATCAATGCCGATGGCTTGCAAGATATGTTGGTTGGCGTTCCTGGCGAGTCTAGTAATGGTATGTCAGAAAACGGCGCCATCCGTGCGCTGTCTAGTGTCGACGGAAGCCAGCAGTGGGAAGTCTTCGGTACTTCGAACTTCGGCCAACTTGGCTCGAGCTTCATAGCCCTCGGCGATGTTAACGGCGATGGCTTTGACGAGTTCGCTACAGGCCTGGACACTGCTGGCACGCAAGGACGTATTGATAATGGTTACTTACAGGCGCATTCAACAGTCGATGGTTCGATGTTGTGGCGTTTTGACGGCACCACTAGCGGCGAGCAAATGGGCAAAGTTACGCTACTCGTTGAAGACATTTCTGGTGATGGCATTGGCGATATTGTGGTGAGTAGCCACCTCGCCGACGTCGCTGGTTTTGGCGATAACGGTAAAGTAACAGCGATTGCCTCTAACGATGGTCACCAACTCTGGAGCGTCCATGGCGACGAAAATCAAGAGTTACTTGGCAAAGACATGAGGGCAGCTTCTGACATCGACGGCGATGGCATCGAAGATTTGTACGCATTCTCATCACGCGCCGATACACAGGGTTTGCGCGATAACGGAATGGTTAAAGTAATATCGGCAAATGATGGCAGCACTATTTGGCGTTACGACGGCGGCCACGATGGCGATCGCGTCGGTGAAGCCCGCGTGATTAGCTACGACCACGATTACGACGGCGCTCGCGACCTTATTTTAGGAAGTGGCTTCGCTGCAACAGGTGGCATGCTCAGTAATGGTGCGGTAGTAGCAATATCATCCGGACGCGCTCTGCGCTTGGCAGTCGATCGCTTCCGTTCAGGTGGATGGGCGACCTTGTCGCTGCATGGTATGCTCCCTGGCGCTCGCGCTCACTTCTTCGGTACACTCTATGGCCCTGGCAACACTCAGATGGTGCCAGGCCTCACTTTGGCGCTGTATCCGCCAGTGATTTTCTTGGGCGGCAGTAGCGCCGATGCTATGGGTCATGCGCAAATCAATAAGCGCGTGCCGACGGGCTACACAGGAATGGTAGCTTGGCTGCAAGGCGTGCAAGACAACTTAGGCACTTACAGCACCTCAAATATGCAGCAATCTACTTTCCAGTAGAGACCAAAAAAACAACCACCGGCTTTCCCCTTAAATGAAAGTCGGTGGTTATTTAATATAAAACCTTGAGGGTTGAATGTTGTTCACTTATAAAGAGGTGCGAGCAGACGTTTTGTGACACTATTTTTGGCTACTTTTTGAGATTTCTTCAAATATTTGGGTGATAATACGCTCAGCGTCAGGTTCTTGATGCAATTCATGACAGCAGCCCGGCCACACGGTGAGTGTTTTCTCTGGCAGCGCCCATTTTTCATGTATCAAGCGAACCATAGCTGGGTCGACAATCGTTTCGTTCTCGCCATAGTGGGCAAATAGCGGAACCTCTGCTGTTTCGGCCAATGCGAAGACCGCGGCAATTTCTTTTTTCATCTCGACATACCAGCGTGGGGTAACGTGAGGCACACGCAAAGCATCTTTGACATAGCGCTGAACCGCCTCCTGGTCGCTAACCAGCTCCGTCATCGGCATTTCGGTGTCAAATGGCAGGCTCGGCATAATAACGCTTAGAAGGCCTGACATGGCCTCCTTCCAGGCAGCGGGTTCGATAGACACACCGAGCAAAGGCCCCGTAACAGCAATTGAGTTGACGCGCTGCTGATTACGCAATCCGTAGCCTAGCGCAATCAACCCGCCCATAGAGTGACCGATAATCGAGTATTGCGCGGGCAGCAATTCAGCGACAGCATCTAGATCGCGAAAATAATCAGACCATTTCTTGACGTGGCCGCGTTTGCCCTGCGATATACCATGACCGCGCAGGTCAACGCCAATGCAGCGCACGCCATTCTCGGCGAGCACCTCGCCAAACAGGTGGTAGCGACCCATATGCTCGCCTTGGCCATGCACCAACATTACCGACATCAGCGGTGTCCCCTCAGGGCGCCATTCATTAGCGGCAAGTTGGACGCCGTCGCTAGTCGTTAGGTGAAAGTTGTGGTGCATAATCTCTGAAGCCGGCATGTAAAACGCCAATGATTAAGATGATGTTGAACATGATCTTTTGGTAGATGATTACTTCGCCGGAACCGCATCCGCAATCAAAGGAGAGCTCGGTAAAGGATTGACCTGTTTGTGACATGAGCTCGAAGCTGCGAATCAAAATAGCGCTGCTGAACACCAGTAACAGTGCGGTGGTGGCCAACGCTGCGCCGCGACGCAAGAAGCCACTGACTATGCAAATGGCTGCCACTATTTCGGCAATCGGAATCGCCGAAACTGAGAAGTTTAATAACCGAAAACTTTCGGCGCTGAACATTTCATATTCGCGAATAGCTTTTAGGAAAGCGACGGGGTCGAGTAATTTCTCAATGCCGTATTTCACTAGGATTATTGCAACTCCAATACGAACCAACGCGGGTAGTAGTGATTTCATCGTTGGCTTCCGGTGGTTGTGGCGAACTTGCGCTGTTGCCAATCATTCATGCCACCTTCGTAAATGTAAATGCTTTCGATAGAGAGGTCGTACTTATATGCCAAGTCACGCGCAAGAAAGATACTATCCTCGCAGTCGCCGCCTTTGCAGTACACCACAATAATGGGCGCTGACATTAGTAAGTCGCGAATAGGGTCGAGGTATTTCTGCTGATGGTAATGGTCCGTCAAGTACGCACCCGGAATGTGTGCTATTTCATAGTCCGCGGAACTGCGGGCGTCGAGTACCACCACATAAGGTTCTTCGTCATACAAGAATTCGCTATAGCTTTGCAGTTCGTCGCCGTCAATGCTTTGAAACTCGTGTTCGAGAGTTCCAGTATCAGAGGCGGGCGCGTAATTGGTGCCAAGCGCAAGGGCGCTTGGGTTGAGCCAAGCGTTGCCCAAAGACAGCGCGCAACAAAGAGCAGCGAAAGCAAGGGTTTGCAGAACAGTAGTACGAATCATTTCTTAATGAAGATAGGGTTAGACGCAAAGTATAACTCGGGGAACTTAGCCGCCCACCACGAACCTGGTCTTTTGCCATAAGCAACACACACCACCCACGAATCTTCGTTCACATCGTTCATAGTGTACTCGAATGTTTGATCAAAAGCGGTGCCACTGTGCTCGGGCACGTCAATCTGATGTTCAATCTCGCCGTTGACGTAAATGTCAATACGATAAACATCCGCCCACGAGGCATGCGCAATGCGGCAGCTTAGATTGAGCCCTCCCCGAGATTGTTTGACATCCTCCCCAGAACCCATGCCATTAAGATGTACTTCGCCAAACAGTCCGAGAGCAGCGCTAGAGTGACCGTCTCTAATGTTGGCAGCAATACTTTTTTCTGCGGCCTTTGACGGGTCATCGGTCTTTGACTTGACCCAGGTGCGACCTAGACCAGTGGGTACGAACACGGCGTGTGAATCAGAAGAGCCAGCTGCCATCACATGATTGCCTGCATTCAGCAAGGCAAACCAATCCTTAATAGAAACGTCAAAAGGAGAACCTGGGTCATCACTATTAATGAGTTCGATGACGTCAACATCTAAGTCAATCCCCGAAGTAAACAGGCCGGTCTCTTGATTCAACTCTTGCACACCAAATGGCCCTTTGACAAAGCTCGGCCATCGCGGGTGATTAAGTATGATCACCTTAGCTCCTTTGTCACGAATCTCTTTGTTGAGCATTGACCAGTCGGTGATGCTGGCATCTGGAATCGCGCCACCGGCAGGCAGCGGAAAAGAGTTGAAGTGTCCAAGGTCGGTTGTGACTTCGTTGCCAACGATGTGGGTGTATTCGTTCTTTACACCATGCTTTTTCATTGTTGGAAGATAATCGATTTGCTTGTTGTGATCTGTAGAAATAGCAATTTCAGTATGATCGCCAGCAAGAGTGATAATGCGCTCGTCAGTACTTGCATCTCCATGACCACTATGCGTGTAGGTGTGTAAGTGAGTGTCGGCGGATAGCCACCCGCTAGTGTCTACTTCATGGACTAACTTAAAACTTAAGTCGTAAGGTTGCTCATCGCTGGTAGCCAAGCGGTGTTGACCGATACTAAATTCTGGACCATGCGAAGCGGTCACTATGTAATCACCAGCCTCAACTAATACTTCAGCTATGCCGCTAAGGTCTGTGTAAACCACGCCATCACGAGTGGGGTACGGGGACTTGTCGGCGAAGTGCGTTTTAGCTAGCTCGCCATTGGCGTTAACAATTGAAACACGACACGCTAGTGCAGCACCATCTGAGTCTGCACATTTAATACGGATGGTGCGTAAATTGAACACCTCGCGGTAAGGCTTGTCAGATAATTTTACGCGACCGAATGTTAAGTCATCACCAGCTTTTTCTGTCGACAAGCTAAAGGTGTTTGCGCCCTTGCGTACGATGTTTTTAGGTACCGGTACAACAAATTCAGAGGGTTCGCCGGTGTGCTTTAATGTGCAAACATATTTATTGTTTATTTTGACCACCCATTTTGAGTGTGCATCGCGAGTGGTGAAGGCGAGTGCCCGCTCGGTGCCACCTATAGTATCTTTGAACTTGAAGACATATTCGCCAAGACCGTCAGGCTCTGCAGCGGCCTCTGTCCATTCTGGAGTGTTGTTGTCACCAAGGTGAACCATGCCCTCAAGAATCACTTGACCGGAGTAGCTGCGGTCTTGATTGTTGGGTGAGCTAAAGTGCCCTAAAAGTAGCGCTAAAACTGCAAGGCCGATGAATGGAAGAGAGTGGGTCTTTTGCATTAAGGTCATTCTACATCGCCACGTATAAAAAAAAGCTCCTCATCCTAAAAGGATGAGGAGCAGTCGACAGATTAACTGTCTGTGTCGTTAACTAAAAATTAGTTAACAGACCTCATGCCATTTGAAGCTGCAGTACAGTTGCCCGGTGTAAGAGCGCCTGTGTGTGCAACAGCTTGAGCGTAAATGTTCGATGGTACGTTTGCAGGTAGGTTAGCACCAAATGATCCAGCAGTACCCATTGGGAATGGGCCAGCAGGCATCGTTTGATGATTGATTAGCAATGATGCAGAACCACCAGCGATGATCGGAAGATCATTTGAGCCGGTTGAAACAAGCATTCCGTAGCTAGAAGCACCATCTGGGTTTGTTACAGCCCAACCAGCAGCTTGGCCGCCACGGATTTCGCTAGTACAAGTGAAGCCGACAGAGTCGTTTGCACCTGGGTTTGCAGATGTGTATGACGTTGAGTCGTTCACGTTACCTTCTAGTGCCAAGTCGAAGCTACCTTGTACCTTCGCGCCACCACCGAACCAGTAAGCACCTGCGTTTTCAAGGCCTAGACCAAGTGTCATATCGTACCACTGGAAGTGGTCAAATGAACCGTATCCACCGATAGCACCACCGGTGATTGAGTCAAGCCTAGGGCCTGAGCCAACAGCTGCATCAAGGTAAGTCATTGACCAACCCCATGTCTCGCCCATGCCAGCAGCAGACTCTTGTGGAAGAGTACACTCGAAGCCACCAGCTAGATCTAGACCAATTATCCAACAAGCAACGCCAGAACCGCTTTGATCGCCAGGAAGACCTGCGATACCAAGGACACATGCCTCGTTACGGTTGTTAGCGTCTACCCAACCAACCATACCAGCGTAGTTCGCTGAATCGTTTTCTGAGTAGAAACGTAATTCTGTGTCAAGAACGCCAGCGCCTGAAAGGTCAGCCATTGATGTGCAGTATGAAAATGTCAGACCGTTTACTTGCTCCATACCAGAAACACCCTGTGCAGGGAATGAACCCCCGTCACCGTACTCTGATGTATCACCAACAGTTGTGTAATAGTAGACCAAGCCATCTTGGTTATTGAAGATAGTCTCTGGGCCAGAACGGTAAGCAACAGCAGTTGCCTCGAAGCCTGTGTCCATCTTGTAAATGCCTGCCGACGGTGCGACTGACGTGTGAAGGTTGCCGGCTGGAAGCTGGCTTTGTGCAGATGCACCAGCTGCTAGAGCTGCGATTGCTGCGGTTGTAATTATGCTACGAAACATTCAGTTACTCCTGAAGATTTGAGTTTAAAAAGGAAAATTGTTAGTTAAAGACACCAAAGGAGGCGCCGAACGACGCTCCAAGGGGAATCTTTGGCGAACGCTCATTACCTAGTTCTATTACATAAACCGGATTCTGTCTAGCATTCTTGAAGAATTATTTCGTCTTTTTTGCAATAAATCTGAAGTATTTGGCGGCTTTTATACAAAGTTCCAATTGTGTCGAATAACGGGGAACAAAGTGTTCGTCCGGTATAATTCGGGCTTTAGTGGCCTTTAACGGCTTTTTCTCCCACTTATTCTGCCAGGGATTTGGCGTAAATCTTCAATAATCATGTATAAACTAGGCACAATTAGCAAGGTAATTAATGTGGCGAAGACTACGCCAAACGCCACAGAAATCGCCATAGGTATCAAAAACTTGGCCTGAATGCTCTTTTCGAGCAATAGAGGCGTTAATCCTAGAAAGGTAGTAAGAGTGGTAAGCATAATAGCTCTGAACCTGCGGGTGCCCGACTGCATAACAGCCTCCAAGACGCTGGATCCGCTGGCGCGCATACGATTAATCAAGTCAATCATTACCAGCGAGTCATTAATCACAATGCCGCTTAATGCGACTACACCTATTAAAGAGAACATGGATAGGTCATAGCCGAGGATGACGTGCCCCACAATCGCGCCAATCATGCCGAATGGAATGGCGGACATGATAATGAGCGGCTGCATATAAGAAGATAGTGGGATTGCCAGTAAAATGAAGATTGCTAACAACGCTAATAGGTTCGTGCGCTGTAACGAGCCCATAAACTCTTTCTGCTCCTCTTGCTGACCCGCCAAGCTAATCTCGATTTCTGGGTACCTGCTGCGTAGCGCCGGAATACTCCCTTCGTTTAATTTAGATAGAACACTATCCGGCGAAGTGGCACGTTTGTCTATTTGTGCTTGCACGCGGATGGAGCGCATCCGTGAGTAGCGATCAATCTGTGCCGCGCCACGTCCCTCACCGATGCTCGCAACATAACTCAGTGGCACCCTCGAACCTGATGGCGTATGGATGAGCATGGTGTTTAAGCTATAAAGAGATTCGCGCGCCTCACGAGGAAGCCGTACATACATTTCAACCTCATCGCTATCACGCTGAAAGGACTGAACAAGTGAGCCATAGTAGGCTTGGCGTATTTGTCGCCCGACGGATCCTAGGCTTAGGCCGAGCGCCTCACCCTGGGGAAGTAATGCGATACTTAACTCTCGTTTGCCAACTTGATAGGTGTCACTGACTAAGCGCACCCCAGCAATTTTCTGCAAATCGTTTTGCAATTGTTTGGACACAGATAAAATTTCATCTAGATCTTGGCCAGTCACTCTAAGGTCGATGTCACCTGGCGATGATATTAAGTCTGCGGAATAACTGACATTTTCAGCGCCTGCAATGGGGCCAACTTTCGCAGACAAGCGTTCGATTACTTCGTTGCCGGTGATTTGCCTGAACTCGGCCCCGAGTAATTCTAGGTGTACTTCTGCTAGATGAGCTCCGCTTGAATTTTCTCCGGTGCCACCACCCATTTGCTGTTGCTTAAACTTTGTTGGCTGTGCACCGACAGCAGTAGTAATCGATTCAATAATCGGTAGGCCATCGGCATTAAATAATTCCGTTTGTAACAGTTTGGCGGCGCCCTCGATGCGCATGATTGCGCTCTCTGTTTGACTGACAGGCACGCCCAGAGGCATTCGAATATCAACAATGACATCATCGGCCTCTATTTGCGGAAAGAAGTTAAAGTTAACGCGCCCGCTTGAAACGTAACCGATGGTCGAGACCAAGGCGGCAACGCTTATGCCCATCAGCAGATAGCGGTTTGGCATCGCCCATCCAAGCATAGGCCGGTAAAGTTTATTAATCATAAACTCGACACTGCGATCTGCCACACCTTGCACTTTACTCCATAGCCCCGGTTTTTCGTCTTCGGTTTCGAGCGGTAGATAGCGGAGGTGTGCTGGCAAAATCAATAAGGCTTCGACCAACGAGAAAATCAGCACCGCAATAACTATCAACGGAATGTTACGTGCGAATTTACCCATGCTGCCTGGCATGAACAACATCGGGATAAACGCAGTAATGGTGGTTAGCACAGCGAATATGACGGGCTTCGACATCTCTTGAGCACCTTCGATAGCCGCACGCAATCCCTCCATACCATTGCGCCGTTTCTCGTGAATATTTTCAGCAACCACAATGGCGTCGTCAACTACAATGCCAAGCACCACGATGAACCCAAACAAACTGATGAGGTTAATCGAAACATCAAACCAAGGCATTAGTAAAATCGCACCCAAGAAGGCAATGGGTATTCCAATAGTTGTCCAAAGCGCTACGCGTAGGCGCAAGAAAAAGGCAAGCGCAATTAAGACCAACATTAATCCGGCCCGGCCGTTGCGCAGCATGAGGTCTAGGCGACTATTCAAAATCTTGGTGTCATCCGATTTGATGGAAAGGTGGATGCCTGCTGGTAGTTTAGCTTTAGCCTTGTCTAATGCTTCGTTGACATAATCCGCAAGCACTAAGGTCTCTTGGCTTCCTACGCGGAAGACGGACAGTATCGTTGCGGGTTTGCTGTTGAAGCGATTGAATTGTTCGGTCTCGGCAAAGCCATCTTTGATGGTTGCGATGTCTTTAAGCAAGAGTGATCCGCCATTTCCGTTATTGCGAATAACTATTTTCTCGAGATCTTTGCGGTCGTAGGCTTGTCCGTTAGCGCGTAGCAAAATTTCACCAGAATCTGCGAAGAGGCTACCGCCAGGAATGTCTACCGAACTGTTTTGAATGGCCGCAGTGATTCCATCAAAACTAAGTTGGTAGCGATTGAGCATGGATTGCTCAATTTCGATGCTAATTTGAAAAGGTGGCGCGTTGCTTAACGACACTAAAGTGATACCCGGATGCGCCAATAGTTGCGATTCAACGATGTTAGTGGCTTTACGTAATTCACTATGGCTAGTATCACCCCATATAACCACGTCCATAACTTTGCCAATCATGTCAAGCAGTTTCACTTGCGGACGCTCGCTGTCTTGCGGAAAGTTGTCGATGGCATCGACGGCGGTTTTTACGTCGTTGACGATGTCGTTACGGTCTACTCCTTCAAGGAACTCCACCGTGACTACACCAATGTTCTCTTTTGCTGTGGAATTAACTTTGTCAATGCCCGACAAGCCTTGTACCGCACGCTCGATCGGCAGACAAACACCTTGCTCGACTTCGAGTGGCGCAGCACCGGGGTAAACCACGCTAATGACCGCCGCTTGCATTTCGACCATCGGCACCACCTCTTGCTTGAGCGTGCCAACCGTCATCGCGCCAACCACAATGACTCCAACCATCAGCAGGTTGGCAGACACTGTGTTTTTAGCGAACCAAGAAATGATTGCGTTCATATTAGTTGTTGACGACTTCGACGTCCATGCCCGGTACGAATACGCTAAGCGGAGTAATGTTTATTTTTTGCTGCGGCTTAAGCCCGCGCACAATGAAGACATCCTGAAGTTGTTGAATAATGCTTAATTCAACTTCGCGCAAAGTAGAGCTTTCGCTGACGACTTGCGCGCGATTGTTGTTTACAGCTATTGCCGGTAGTTTGAAAGTACCGCTGACTGTTGGCCCCTGTACGGATAATTCTAAATAGGTTTGTGGCGCAACATTGATGCCCACAGGCAACACTGCGACCGCTTGATTCATGCGCGTCCCTTGCTCTAGTTGGTCACTTACGCGCACGAGTCTGGCGCGAACAGCTTGAGGCATATTCGGTATGGTTACGCTGACCTCAAGCGCTTGACACTTGCCGCTCGTCGGGAGTTGAAGAAGATCAAGTTGCTGTAGGTTGAGCGGTATGTTGATCTCGATGCCTTCAGCGGGAATGAGGTTGGCAATGCTTGCTCCGGGGTTTAACCATTGCCCAGTTTCTGCGTTTAAGCGTAATGCGCGGCCGTCGAAGGGTGCATGTAATACGCAGCGCTCTAGGTTGAGTTTGGCCAATATTACTTGCGCATTTGCTGTCTCTAGCGATGCTTCTGCTAAAGCAATCTGTGGCTTATGCGCCGTTATTTCACTAGGCGGCACATCGCTTATGCGCTGCCAATCCTTCACGGCCAATTCAGCCGCCGCGTTTTCAAGTTGCAATTTAGCAGTCGCCTGCTTCACTGCCGCTTCTGCAATCGCCAAGTTTTGCGCAAAGTCACTGTCGTCGATAGTTGCTAGCACTTCACCTTTGCTAAAGCTTTCACCGCGGCGCAACTTATCGTTGACGCTCAACAGCGTGCCTTGCACTTTTGATAATAAAGCAACATTGCCCTGAGTTTGTACCACGCCAAAAGCGGGCACCTCAATTTGGTAGTCCGCCTCAATAGCTTCAATAACATTCACTCGCGGTACATAGGCTTCGATCTCTTGCTCTCCCAATTCAGGAGCAGTGGTTAACAAAGCTTGTTTGATGACAAGGCCAATAGCGATGACTGCGAGCGGCCGTATTATTTTGTTAAAAGTTTTCATTATTGTCGCGTAAAGCCGCCGCCAATTGCGAGATGAATATCAACGCGATTCTGCATTGTGAGCATGCTGATATTTAAGTTCTGAATTTTTGCTAAGTTAACGGCCAACTGTGCGCGGACGACATCGGTGGCGTGACCATATCCTAGGCTTAAGGATTCTTTGTTGATGTCTAGACTCTTGCGCGCGAGGGACACTTGTTTCGCGCTATTGCTTATTTGTAATCCTAGTAGATATTCGTTGTTGAGCAGAGTGGCAACTTCGGCATAAGCGCGCAAACAATGTTGCCCAAAGCTAAGGCTGCTGGCTTGATATTGATTTGCCGCCGCATCTTGCTGCTTGCGTAGCGCGCCACCATGAAAAAGAGGAGCTAGAACGTTAGAACCGAAGTTCCAGGTGCGATAATCACCGTCTAGTAAGTTGCCTAATTCATCAGAGCTGCCGCCAATCGAAGCACCAATCGAAAAGCTCGGGTAAAGCGAAGCGTGGGCAACATCTACCTTTGCTGCAGCCGTGCGTAATTGTGCCTCAAGCCCAATCAAGTCAGGACGGCGTGCGATTAATTGCGCGTCTATATTCAGCGTGCCTAAATTGTTAATCGTGTGTGGCTGCGCATTTGCTACGACATCAAAGTCGTCACTGGACACTAGAGTTTGTAGGGCCGACTTTAACTGCTGCAGTTGCATTTCGCTTTGGGCTAACTGTGACTCAGCATTCAGTACTTCGCTACGCAGAGCTAACACCACTTGGCTGTTGCTGATTAGCGTAGAGTTGTCTTCAGCAATGGCTAACAAATCGTATTGCAACTTGATGTTGTCTTTTAGAATGGCGACTTGCGCTGTTGTGAAGTTGTAAGCGATGAAAGTGCGTGCAACTTGACCGCTTATCGCTAAACGCGCCGCTACGTAATCCGCGGTGCTAGCATCAAGTTGAGCTAATGCCGCGGCCTCTTCTGCGTCGAGGCGTCCGAAAAAATCTAGTTCCCAGCTTAGATTTAAGTCTAGGGCGGCACGGTTTGACTCGACAGCCACCACATTCCCAGCACCGGGTATCGGCAGACCGATGAGGGTAGTGCGTGACTTGCCAAAGTTTGCGCCAAGATCAAGCGAAGGCAGTTGCTGGCCAATGATGGCGCTGGTCGTGTCGGATACTGCTTTTAACTGGTGGGCCGCAGCAGCTAAATCTAAATTACGGTCGAGTACTTGCGCGATAAGCTCGTTTAAATTGTCGTCATTCAAATCACGCCACCATGCGTCAAGCTCGGCTTGCTTGTTGACGATGAAGGCCTCTCCGCCTAACTCAACGGTAGGCGGTAGGGTGCTCGGAGACGTTGCGCATGCAGCGAGTAATGCCAATAAAGATAGATAGAGCTTATTCATTGCTGAAGCCTGCGGTGCAAAACTTAATTAATTGTTCGGCAATAAAGGTATTGTCATTCAATCGTTGTTGATCAGGAGCCAACGCGCGTGCGACAGCAGTTTGCGAATGCAAAACATGCAATAGCGCGCCAATCATGAATTCGCCGCGTGCCAAAATTTCGGCAGTTCCTAGGCGGGGCAGTGTGTCATGAATCGCATCAATAAACCGCGCGGCGACCGGACGCACCTCTTGCGCGATGAATGCTTGTAGCGCAAGATTCTGCTCGCGATGTGCCTGTCCTAAGATGCACGGGATATCACAATTGTCTTGGGATAAAATATCAATTGCTGGCTCAAGAAAACAGCGGACGACATCTTCGGTTGAGTGATTGCCAGTGAGTGCGTCAAGGCGACGCAAGCGCTCAGCGTTAAGCGGGCGCAGGGTGTTACCGACCAGCTCGAAGAGCAACTGCTCTTTCCCGCCAAAATAGTAGCTGACGGCAGCCAAGTTCACGTCGGCTCCGGAGGTGATTTGGCGCAGTGAAGTATTGGAATACCCATGTTTGGCAAACAGCTCTTGAGCTGTGTCCAGTATCTTCTGCTTGGTTTCGGTGTTGCTCAAGACCGTATGTTAAACGGTCGTTTGATTAAAACAAGTGTTTTATGTCTGGCATTTAGGGCAATAGCAGCTAGCGCGCTGCCCAATCACTTCATTCAGGATAATTTCCTCGCAAGTGCCGCATTTCCGCCCCTCACGCCCATAAACCAGCAATTTTTGCTGAAAATAGCCGGGTTTACCGTCTGAGCCAACGAAATCGCTGAGGGTGGTCCCGCCACGTGCGATCGACTTCTTTAACACCCGCTTGACATTCTTCGCTAGCACTGCATATTCAGCATCTGAAACCTGATTAGCGGGTCGTAGTGGGCTAATTTTGCTCATAAACAGCGATTCGGCGGCATAAATGTTGCCCACGCCGACGACTACTTTTGCGTCCATAATAAAGGCCTTGACCGCGATCGAGCGCTTTTTGGACTTCTCAACGAAGGTTTTTGCGGTGAATTTGCGGGTTAGCGGCTCTGGTCCGAGATGCGCTAGCAAACGGTGCTCGCTATTTTCTCCGGTGAACGGCAGCCACAGCCCGAAGCGCCGAGGGTCGTGATAGCGCAATAAGCCGCCATCATCGAGACGCACATCAATGTGATCATGCTTTTTCGGCGCCTTATGCTTGGCATAAGGCGGGTAGTAGCGCAAACTGCCTGACATCCCGAGATGAACGAGCAACTTGAGATGATCTAACTCGAAAATCAGGTATTTCGAACGGCGCAACAGATTATGGACGGTTTGCCCCTTGGCCTTGCTGCCCATTGAATCCGGTACTTTATAGCGCAGCGAATTGTTGCGCACCGTAATACCCGTTATTTTTCGCCCCACGACGTGCGGCGCAATTCCGGCGCGCGTGGTTTCGACTTCCGGAAGCTCGGGCATTCCCTAGGCAGTGTCTTCTGAATCGAAGTCTTCGAGGAAATACACCAACATGTATTCTTCGGCAGTGTGCTTTGGCCCTGGTAAATGCCGTAAACGGCGCGCGGCTGCCTGAAGGTGGCGTTCGCGGTGGAAGTGATAGGACTCGACTCCGACACCAGAATCTTCTGGCTGAGTAGGCTCAAGGCCCAGCGCCTCCTCTGCTTCTTCCGGAGTCATTGAGGTCATTCCGCTTTCCGCCATTAATTGCTCGAGGTCGTGCAGTTTCTCTGAGGAAACCCCTATCAAGAATTCTTGGAACGCTAGTCCTTCGTCTTTGCTCATGCGTTCACGGCAAAAATGGTCGACGAATTCAGGCGCACATCCAGCTTGCAACAAGCGCATGATCTCTGAAATGCCAAGTAAGGTGCCGACACTAACCACGATGTTACGGCGGGCGTCCCAAACGGCTTCTAGCAGTGGGAAGAATTTACGTACTGCTTTAGACGGATTGGCATCCCATAAGGAAGTCAGGCTGCGCACAGCCTTGTCGCGCACCGAGCGTGGCAGGGTGGAATCCATTGAAACACTCAAAAGAAGCTCCTCTGCAAGCTTTAAATAAACACAGGCGTGAATCCTCTTTTCAATTGTTTTGAATAATTCAGCATTGTCAGGCGTAACTTCTTCTGTTAGATATCTGACGAGGCGCCAAAAGTTCAGGCGCGCCATCGTGATTGAACGCCACAACAAAGACCGCGTCGGCAGATACATTTCGTAATCCGCGTCGGTGGCGTTAGCAATTAATTCGACCAACGTGAACAGCGATCGCTCGCGCCGCCCTAGTGATTTTTCTTCGAGCACTGCCGGAAAAGATTCAAGCGAGTCGCGAATCGAATGGATGCGGTCGATGTGCTTGGTGCACAACTTTTGAAAGTGCTCGGCGTCTTGGTGTCCGCTAGTTTCTAAAGCTTGCCAAAAGTCAGATAAAGCACTCTGCTCGCGTTCAGTGAACGGCGTATCAGTGCCAAAATGTAACTCGGGTGCAACCACACTATAAGTGTAATGTTTAATTCGCGTAATGCAATACTCTTAGAGGGTATTGTATTGGCGATCTCCAGCATCTCCGAGCCCCGGGACGATGTAACCCTGCTCGTTTAGACGTTCATCGAGCGCGCCGAGACATATTTTCACGTCTGGGTGTACTGCTTCGACAGCTGCAATGCCTTCAGGGGCAGCAAGTATGGCCAAGAAACGAATATCGGTCGCACCCCATTTCTTGAGGATATCAATAGCGGCAATCGCAGTGCCGCCGGTTGCCAACATCGGATCCACCAGTAAACAAACATCCGCTGGCTTATCACCTAACTTCTGATAGTAAGTAACCGGTTGCAGGGTGACTTCGTCACGAAATAGGCCAAGGTGACGTACTTCCGCTTGCGGTATCAATTCGAATAAAGGCTCAGCCATGCCCAGCCCCGCGCGTAGTACCGGCACAATCGCAATAGACGCATCCACTTCAACGCCCCTAAATTCGGAAACTGGAGTCTCAATGACCTTCTCGCGGCAAGCCAAATCCTTGGTTGCATCAACGCCTAAGAAAATCGTGAGTTGCCGCACAATAATTCTAAATTCAACCGAAGAGGTGTTTTTGTCGCGCAGGCGGGTGAGCAGGCTGGCGACGATGGGGTGATTAAGTAAGGCGACTTCCATTGTTTACATTATCTACTGATACATTAACATAGACGTATAGATTATGAGTCGAAGAACCATTGATAAAGTAGCGATTGAGGCCAGGGCTTCTGCCTTTACTACGCGGTCATTGAAAGGTGCTGCGAAATTGCAGGGTTTGCATATGGTCGCATCAATGATTGACCTCACTACTCTCGAGGGCAAAGACTCCGCCGAGAAAGTGCGTGCCTTGTGCGCTAAGGCGATGTCGCCGGACCCACATATCAGCTCTCCACAAGTGGCAGCCGTTTGTGTTTACCCTTCATGGGTGGCGTTGGCGAAAAAAGAATTGCGAGGCACTGGCATTAATATTGCATCAGTGGCCACGGCTTTTCCTAGCGGACAGCTGCCGATAAAGCTACGTTTGCAAGAAGTGCGGCAAGCCGTGTCCGACGGCGCAGATGAAATCGATATGGTGATTAACCGTGGCGCTTTTCTGGCTGGCGAATATAGCAAGGTAAGCGATGAGATTTCCGCAATCAAAACTGCTTGCGGGAAGGCGCATCTTAAAGTAATCCTCGAAACTGGCGAGCTTGAGACTTACGATGATGTGCGGCATGCCTCTGAAATAGCGATTGCTGCTGGCGGAGATTTTATTAAAACCTCTACCGGTAAAGTGGCTCCAGCGGCGACGATGCCCGTAACCTTGGTGATGCTCGAGTGTATTCGCGATCACTATCTGAAAACTGGCAAAATGGTCGGCATGAAACCTGCTGGCGGAATTTCGTCAGCGAAATTAGCTTTGCATTATTTGGTAATGGTCAAAGAAACTCTTGGCGATGCTTGGCTGTCGCCCGATTGGTTCCGCTTCGGCGCCAGTTCACTACTCAACGATGTGTTATTACAATTACACAAAATTGAATCCGGTAACTACACCGCAAATTACGATGTCACCGCGTCCTAAAACAAAATCTAAACCTCAACTCGATTTCGGCAACGCCTGGGAATACTCTCCGGCGCCAGAGTCGACTCCAATTGAAATCGCTAGTAAATACAAGCTGTTTATCAATGGCAAATTTGTTGCTGCAAAATCGCGGCAATCATTTGATTCGATAAACCCTGCGACCGATGAAGTGCTAGCGAAAGTATCGCAAGCCAATGCCGCTGATGTCGATGATGCGGTAAATGCTGCACGTAAAGCACTGCCAGCCTGGAAGAAACTACCCGCTCGCGAGCGCGCAAAATATCTTTTCAGAATCGCCCGCCGCTTGCAAGAGCGCGCCCGCGAATTCTCGATCCTCGAAACGATGGACGGTGGCAAGCCCATCAAAGAGTCGCGTGATTTTGATATTCCTGAAGCCGCGAAGCATTTCTTTTACTACGCGGGATGGGCCGACAAACTCGAATACGCTTCTCCAGGCCAAGTAGGTAAGGCGGTTGGCGTTTGCGGGCAAATCATCCCCTGGAATTTCCCATTACTGATGGCCGCCTGGAAAATAGCCCCAGCACTTGCTTGTGGCAATACGGTAGTTTTAAAACCAGCGGAAACGACTTCGCTGACAGCCTTACGCTTGGCCGAGATATTTCAAGAGGTTGGCCTGCCTGATGGGGTGGTCAATATCATTACCGGCGACGGCCGTACGGGTGCAGCACTGGCTGAACATAAAGGCATTAACAAACTTGCCTTCACCGGTTCCACCGCAGTCGGTAAACAATTAGCGAAGGTGACGGCTGGCACCGGTAAAAAGCTCAGCCTTGAGCTTGGCGGTAAATCGGCAAACATTATTTTTGCCGACGCCTCCATCGATCAAGCCGTCGAAGGCATCATCAGCGCCATTTACTTTAATCAAGGTCATGTCTGCTGTGCGGGTTCACGCTTGTTCGTGCAAGAATCGGTTTACGAAGAAGTTCTCGAGAAGCTAGAAATCCGTCTGCGTAGTTTGCGCATTGGCGATCCTCTAGATAAAAATACCGACATCGGTGCCGTTAATTCTCCGGAACAATTAAAAACGATTAACGCCTACATCGCGCAAGCTAAAAAAGAGGGTGCCAAGTGCCATCAGTTAAAGCGCAAGCTGCCGTCCAAAGGTAATTGGTGCGTACCTACTTGGTTTAGCGGAGTACAACCTGCTCACGCCATCGCGCGCGAAGAGGTTTTCGGGCCGGTGTTGGCGGTCATGAGTTTTCGAACTCCTGAAGAGGCGATTCAACGCGCCAACAATTCGGCTTACGGTTTAGCGGCCGGTGTCTGGACGGACAAGGGTGGCAAAATCCTTGAGATTGCTTCTAAATTAGAAGCCGGAGTGGTGTGGTGTAATACCTACAACCAATTTGATGCTGCGTCGCCATTTGGCGGCTACAAAGAATCTGGTTTCGGCCGCGAAGGCGGACGCCAAGGCTTACTTGAATACTTAGACTTCGGAGGTGCACGATGAGTAACGATCGCTTAGCAGTATTAAAAACTTATAAACTTTTCATTGGCGGTTCTTTCCCACGTACCGAGTCCGGACGCACGTTGCCGGTAGTCGATTTAAAAGGTGAGTTGCTCGCACACCTTTGTCATGGCTCGCGTAAAGATTTACGTAATTCAGTAGTCGCAGCGCGTAAAGCGCAAAAGTCATGGGCTGCACGCGCGGCCTATAACCGCGGGCAGATTCTTTATCGCATGGCCGAGATGCTTGAAGGAAAGCGCAGCGAGTTTATCGATGCTATTGCCGCGACTTGTGATGGCGGTGTCCGTCGTGCAACGAAAGAGGTCGATGCGGCGATTGATTGTTTAGTCAATTTTGCTGGTTGGGCTGATAAGTACTCGCAAGTGGTGGGCTGTAATAACCCAGTAGCCGGTGCGTTTTATAATTTCACTTCACCAGAGCCGATGGGCGTGGTGGGAGTGATTGCTCCGAATGAACAACCATTGCTCGGCTTGGTTGCGATGTTGGCGCCAGTGATTGTCTCGGGTAATACCGCGGTGGTCTTAGGTAGCGAACAACATCCGTTGGCGACATCTATTTTCGCTGAGGTGTGTGCGACTTCCGATGTGCCAGGTGGGGTGATCAATTTGTTGACTTCAAAACGTAACGAGTTGCTCGAGCATTTCGCGAGTCATCGCGACTTCAATGGCGTGGCAGCAGCTGGATGTAGCACTAAGCAACGCACGGTATTAGAACTTGGTGCCGCCGATAATCTAAAACGCGTGCGCCTTAGTACGCTGAAGAAGAAGGATTGGTACGACGTGAAGTTGACACATTCACCTTATCGGATTGAACGCTTCGTCGAGATGAAGACTGTGTGGCATCCGATTGGCAGTTAACTTAATGTCCAGCCAACTCCGCCCAGCTATTGACGAAGATGCCGACGGCATCATTGCGCTTATTGCACGTTGTTACGCGGACTATCCGCCCAATGTTCTCGATGTCGATGGTGAAGAACCCGAATTGCGCACTCCGGCATCTTCCTTCGACTGGTTCTGGGTGCTTGAAGTAAATGATGAGATACTAGGTAGTATTGCCGCCGCCAATTACGGCGACGCAATAGAAATGAAAAAGTATTACATCCACCCCAAGCTCCGCGGCACTGGGCAGGGGCGCAAGTTGCATGAAGCCTTTCTAGATTATGTGCGGCAGCAGGGCGTCCACAAGATTGTTCTATGGACGGACACCCGTTTCGATCTTGCGCATAAAGTTTATACCCACATGGGATACCGTCCAACGGGGCAGTCGCGTGAACTACACGATATTAGTGACACCACCGAGTTTCATTTTGAAATGACGCTTACCTAACCACTCGGCGGGGCGCGAAACCGCGAGCTTGTTACAATGCCGCATTAATAGTCACTAACATTACCGTTCCCATTTCTGCACCCGTGTCATCCTCAATCATTACCTGGACCATCGTCGACGAAGCACCTGCTCTCGCGACATACTCTCTGCTCCCCGTTCTAAAAGCTTTTGTAAAAGGTAGTGGTCTTGAGATAGAAACCGCGGACATCTCTTTGGCCGGCCGTATTCTGGCGAATTTCCCGGAGTCCATCCTCGAGAGCCAGCGCATCCCTGACGAGCTTAGTCGCCTAGGTGTGATGGCTAAAACTCCGATGGCGAACATTGTCAAATTGCCGAACATCAGTGCTTCGGTGCCTCAGCTGCAAGAAGCCATTGAAGAATTGCGTAATCAAGGTTACGACGTGCCTGTCTATCCAGAAGATCCGCAAAATGATGCGGATCGAGAAATTCAATCGCGTTATGCATCAGTGTTGGGTTCAGCTGTAAATCCGGTATTGCGCGAAGGAAATTCTGATCGCCGTCCGGCAACCGCAGTGAAATCTTTTGCACAAAAGTCGCCGCACCGCATGATGAAGGACTGGCCGACAGAGGGTTCGCAAACACGCGTTGCCCATATGGACGCCGGCGATTTCTTTGCAAGTGAGCAGTCCATGACTCTAGCCGCCACCACCACCGCGCGTATTGAATTCGTTTCTTCAACAGGCGAGACCACTGTTCTACTAGAATCTCTGCCACTACTCGCCAACGAAGTGATTGACGCTTCATCGATGAAGGTCGATGCCCTGCGCGCGTTTTACTCCGAGCAGGTAGCCATCGCTAAAGAAAAAGGCTTGCTTCTGTCGCTGCACCTTAAAGCGACAATGATGAAGGTCTCGGATCCGATATTGTTCGGTCACTGCGTTTCCGTTTACTTCGCCGATGCGCTTAACAAACATGCCGACGCTTTAAATGAGGCGGGTGCCAATGTTAATTTCGGACTTGCCGACGTCCTTTCCAAGCTTAGTCGTCTACCCGCAGATAAAAAAGCGGAAATCGAATCCGACATTAAAGCATGTCTAGAAACTGGGCCTGACTTAGCGATGGTCGATTCGCGACGCGGGATCACCAACCTTCACGTGCCTAATGACGTCATCATTGACGCTTCGATGCCAGTAGTGGTACGCGATGGCGGATGCATGTGGAACAGCAACGATGCATTGCAAGACACGCTTGCCATCATCCCCGACCGTTGTTACGCCACGATGTACCAAGCAGTCATTGAAGACTGTCAAGTGCACGGACAATTCGATCCTTCGACTATGGGCAGTGTTGCCAACGTTGGGTTGATGGCAAAGAAAGCCGAAGAGTATGGTTCCCACGACAAGACTTTTTCTGCGATGGGTGCTGGAGTGATACAAGTGCTTGACGCTGAAGACGAGATATTGCTCTCGCAAGAAGTGAATAAGGGCGACATCTTCCGCATGTGCCAGACCAAAGATGAAGCGATTACCGATTGGGTTAAGCTAGGTGTTAAGCGCGCGCGTGCCACGGGTTCACCGGCCATTTTTTGGCTGAACGCAGAGCGTGGTCACGATGCGCAACTTATCCAAAAAGTTGAAAAGGCTTTGGGTGATCATGACACCAGCGGTTTAGAAATAAAGATTCTTCCTCCGGTTGAGGCCATGCATTTCTCACTCGAGCGCATACGCCGCGGTGAAGACACGATTGCGATTACGGGTAACGTTTTGCGTGACTACCTTACTGATTTGTTCCCTATCTTAGAATTGGGTACAAGCGCACGGATGCTCTCGATTGTGCCGCTGCTAGAAGGCGGTGGTTTGTTCGAAACCGGAGCCGGCGGTTCCGCTCCTAAGCATGTGCAGCAGTTCGTAAAAGAAGGCCACTTGCGCTGGGATTCCCTGGGCGAGTATTGCGCATTAGTGCCAGCGTTTGAACAAGCAGCTGCAGCCACTGATAATGCGCAAATTTCGGTTCTTGCCGAAACATTAGATGCCGCCATTGGTCAGTATCTCGCGAATGGACGTAATCCTTCGCGTAAAGTGAACGAACTCGACAACCGTGGGGCGACTTACTACTTGACGCTTTATTGGGCAGAGGCTCTGGCTAAACAAAGTAAAGACGCGTCTATGCAACAGCGCTTTGCTCCAGTAGCTCAGGCACTTGCCGAGCACGAACCAACCATCTTGGAAGAGCTGCTTGCCGCACAAGGTAGTCCCATCGATTTAGGGGGATATTATCACCCTAATGCCGAGCTGCTTGCCAGCGCTATGCGCCCAAGTGCAACCTTGAATAAAATTCTGCAGTTCTAGGGCCTGAGAATAAATCACTGTCGACATTTTAAGGTGTAACTGTCGAAATCATTTTGCGTAATTCTTCCCATCTCTGCCACGCGCTTGTCGCCTTGCTCGTGAGCGGCGGTTGCCAAGGATGGCAGACGCAAGCCACTTCCGACCCGCACTTTTCCACGGCCTTACCCGCAGAAGCAGCGGGATATGTGCTTAGCTTCAGTGACACCTTTACTGGCACCGAGTTGGATACTAGCAAGTGGCGCCCGCGCTCGTTGGGCAAGCGCAGAAACGGTGTCGTAGTCGAACAGGCCAGTACGCTAAACGGCAATGGGCAACTCGCGATGACCCTTACGCAGGTCGGTGCTGAATATCACATTGCGCAAATCGCTACCCAGGAGACCTTCCTTCAGAAGTATGGTTACTTCGAATGCCGTGCCAGAGTGAATCATGAACTGGGCGCTCACACCGCTTTTTGGCTGCAGTCACCAGCTCTTAGTAAGGGGCTAAACGACTCCGCGCAGTTCGGCACAGAAATTGACATCTTCGAGTATCACATCAACCAGGGCCGATCATGGGTGTATCACAACCTGCACTGGAATGGATACGGTGCTGAGCACAAGCAAGCGGGTACCAAAGTAGAGATCGCCGGCATCGATGAAGGCTTCCACACCTTCGGCTTGCTATGGACGGCCGACGCATATGTTTTTTACGTCGATGGTCAAGAGACGTGGCGGACATCCGAAGCGGTCTCGCAAATACCGGAGTATATTATTTTAAGCGTCGAACTATCCGGATGGGGCGGTGATGTGACTCAGGCAACGCTGCCCGATGAAATTCTCTTTGACTATGTGCGTGTCTACCAGGCGCCGTAAGTTTCATTTTGAAATGACGCTCGATTAATTAACGGTCGCCAGCGTTCACCAGATCCACCGCGTAAAGAGATGTGCGCGCTGTGATGAAGAGCGTTTTGTAGTCTTCGCCGCCAAAGCAGCAGTTGCTTGGTGCCTCCGGGACTTTTATCGTCCCGATGAGCTTGCCGTCCGGTGAAAACACCGCGATACCCTCGCGCGCGGTGGTGTAGATGTTGCCTGATGTATCGACACACATTCCATCACAGAAGCCCTCTATCCTCCAGACTGGTTCTAGGTTTAACGTTCCATCATCTTTCACCCGATAGGCAGTGATTGTTGCTGGTAATTCGCGGAGCGCTTCGTCAGGATGCCATTTGCCGCCTGTATCGGCGATGTAGAGATGTCGCTCATCAGGTGAGAAGGCGATGCCGTTCGGCATGACTCCTTCCATGAGGATAGTGATCTCCTTCGTCTTTGGGTCCAAGCGAAAGACATAGTGACCGGCTTGTTCTTTACCCTCGCGTGCTCCCGGTAATCCCCATGGAGGATCGGTGAACCACAGCGTGCCGTCAGACTTAACGGCGACATCATTCGGTGAGTTGAGGCGCTTCTCCTCAAAGCTGTCACAGAGGACCGTGATCGTTCCGTCTTTCTCGGTGCGCACGATGTCGCGCGCGCCGTGCCTACAGGTGAGCAACCTTCCTTCTCTATCGAGTAGGTTGCCGTTTGGTTTCGGGCTATTCCTGAAGAGCTTGAGGCTGGATTCCTCGCTCCACTCCATTAGCTTTGCGTTCGGTATGTCGCTGAAGACGAGCTTCTTCTCCTCGGGCAACCACACTGGTCCCTCCGTGAACCCCATATCGCCGGCGAGCTTCACCACAGCAGCTTCAGGGACCATCAGGTCGTGGAGCGTAGCAGTCTTTGTACTGCCACTGCACCAGCCACGTATTGGTTGGACGTCGCTTGTTGGAGGAGGTGTTTGGCAAGCAAACGATACTGAGAGAAGAACTAAAGCGTAAGGCCATGAATTTCGCATACTGACATAATACTTGCGTAAGTGTCTCCGAAAAGATGTTTTCTCCGCTGCCTACGAATACAATATTAATATTGTGTTCGTAGATTGCCTTGAATGGCGAGTCTCTATTTCTAAGATATAGCTGTGAAAAACTTAATGTCCCTCGCTCTCATTCTTTTTCCGGCTGCCTGTGGAAGTCTTCCGCCTCAGAGTGAGCATGCAGCAGATATTGCGGTAGCTAACAAGCAGTACAATCGGATCATGTCTTTGGTTGGCGATTGGTTCTTGGTCGACGGCAATCAACTTGGTCAAGTAATCGAGGTCGAACAAGGGCAACCCTTCATTACTTATGAAATTAGCTCCGCTGGGAACTCGGTTGTAGAAAAATTATTTGCAGGCCAGGAGAAAGAAATGACAACGGTTTATTACATGGATGATGGAGCGCTATCATTAGCCCATTATTGTAGTTTGGGAAACCGTCCGTATATGACAGAAGCGTCTAGTCAGGATGGGAATATATCGTTTGAGTTAGTGCGGGTGGAAAATATGCTTGACGCCAATGATGTCCATATCTCGTCGCATTCAATAGAGTTTTTAGGCGAAAATGAAATGATTGCTCACTGGTCGAGTACTAAAGACCAGAAGCCCAATAAGTCTTCTGCTTTTAGGGTTATGCGCAATCCTTAATCTCGAACATAATATTACAAATATTATTCTCGTAGATGCGAGCGAGAGTTTAAATGGAAGCAGGGTAGAGGCTTATGCGAAGGGGGTATAGGTTAGGTCGCTTTCGCAGTCAGCAAGCCGAGGCTCTCGTGCGAATCCTGATGAACCCTAGTTATAAAAGAATTAGTTGAGAATATCTTGTATTGTGTTTTTTTTTCTGTATATTCTCAGCACGAGAATCAGACTATCTGGTTTTGGATTTGGTGGCGCACTCTTCTGCCTTGACTTTGGGCCACCACGGGAGATTACAGATATGAGTGAAAGAAAGCCTTCAAGCCAGCTGGACAAGTGGGGAATTTTTGTTTCTCTTCTTTGTGGTATTCATTGCTTGTCTGCTCCACTTCTGTTTATCTTTTTACCAGCATTTGCTGAGATATGGGGGCATCCGCTTTCGCATATTCTAATCGCCATTGTAATCCTACCGCTAGCATGTACAGTGTTGATTAAAGGGTATCTTATTCACAAACGTCGGTGGATCCTTCTGACCACTACACTAGGTATTGTCGCGGTCATCTCAAGTTGTATTTTGCCATATCTAGTTGAAGCACCTCCG
>Ga0315320_10000864_pt1 | contig 24974 bp, 26 predicted proteins | sample M140m21515metaG_FD_203458 | JGI IMG/M metagenome (GOLD analysis project Ga0315320, IMG submission 203458) | Ammonia-oxidizing marine archaeal communities from Monterey Bay, California, United States - M1 40m 21515 | ecosystem: Environmental > Aquatic > Marine > Coastal | place: USA: California... | reverse complement strand
TTTTTGTTTACACAACCCCCCCCCCCCCCCCCGCGCGGCCCGCGCCCCCGGGGGGGGGGGGGGGGGGGGGCGCGCGGCGGGGGGGGGGGTGGTGGCGGTGGTGCCGGGGGGGGTGGTGCCGGCGGCCGCCGTGGCGTTTGTTATTGGATTGTAATGATTTTTCAAGATTTCAATAGTGTCTTTGACCATATCCGTTTGCATTTTCACACTACTAGTGTCGGTGGCGTCTGCATTTTTCGCTCTAATTTTAAACTTTAATGGGAATGGACTTTTGGATTTCAATGTAACTGTAAATGTCAATGTATTTGCATTGACTGCTAATGCAACAGTGGTAGCTTCTGAATTTATATCCTCTTCAAGTCTTATACAGTCGATTAAATAAGTTGCATTGCAATTGCTTATTAATATCATATATTTTATTGATTGGAGATCATCATCACCAACCCCAAAATGTAGTAATCCGCATAGGAACTTCTTTAACTCAATCCTATCCTGCGTATTTTTAATTGCGTTCATCTGTATACTTGTAAGTATAACCAATTCCTTGGGGTCAAGTCTTTGGGGTATTTTACTTGTTAATTTTTGTATAATACTATTTTCCTGTGGCGGCAGAGATTTTAAAAGTTTAATATTCAAACCGTCAGTTGCCCAGATACCTTTTCCAACTCCGTTATTAATTATTGTAATATCTGTACCTTTAGCAAAATAAGCTTTAAGTGAAATACCTATTACTTCGCGATTAAAACTAATTACTATATCAGATGGACTATGCTTAGAAAATTTTTTTTCAGGGGAGGCCTCTTCAGGGAAGGCCTCTTTAAGACATTCTTCTAACCGAGTTGGAGTATTTGTAAACCATGAGTCTATTTGCACATTATTACCCCGTGTTGTCTGTGCTATATATTTTAAAAGTAGTTGTGCTTGTTTCCAACCTTGTCTAAATTTAATAATTGCTGCAAGTATATCACTTTTTTCAATATCTCGTTCGTTTCCGCTATTAGATGTGATTTTTTCATTAGAAACTCCGTGCAATCTTCTTATAAGGTATCTATATAAAAGAAGTTGTTCTTCACTAGTTATACCAGTGCCCCAACTTTGTAACCAAGGTAACAATGCATTCTCTTCATCCGTTCCAAATGTCCCCTGGACGGCGGCCATTTTTGTAATAAATTCAGTTAGTTTATCTACAGTGTAATCGGGCAGTGCCGCATCATCGTTTAGGTCATTAAATTTTCCAGTGAGACCTTTTATCGATGTTCGCATTTCAATTAACTCCTTTTGGTTTACCGTGTCGTTAGTTATGTTATTTAAATAACATAAAATTTTTGCTGTATACGGTAAATCTAAGAGTGAAACCCATGTTCCGGTTTCATTAATATCTGATAAATAACTATTTTTATTTTTCAAACCACCTAATTTCAATATCCATTTAAAAGCATTATCACTGAGTATAGGATCTATAGGATCTATACTTGCCATTTATATAATAATAATATTTTTAATTCAATATTTAAATCATTTTCGCAAAGAGGCAATGATTTAAACAGCGCTACTAAGACTGTGAGTATAAGGGTTATTTTTAAAAGCAGCGAGAAGATTAGGATCCATACGAGATTGATTAGGTTGTTGATAGGTTTGAGGGGTTTTCATTTTCCCCATGGTGGTCATATTAGGACCCACGTTATTGCTAAATCCCCGATGTACGCGTTGTGCAGGGAGTTCTTGGCGACTACAGTCTTGATTAATAGCGCCTTGATATATGTTCATTCCGCCTTGAATTATTTGTCCACTTTGTGTTTTGTCGTTTTTAACATCCATATTATAACCCGCTTCGTAGGAGGTCATATTACCGACCCCGCTACTAGCACCTCCAAGCACGCTATAGTTAGTAGTGCTGCGTTGATTGTTGTCTAAAGGATCAAGAGGGCGCATGGTAGAAGCGTGTTTAGATGCAGCGACACCGTTGGGCATAGCACCGAGGGCCATGGGGTCATAAAGAGTAGTGTCGCGTGTAGTAGGTGCGATACGGTCGGTAGGTGCGCGGTAGGTTCCGTTTTCATTTTGAATATTTCCGTTAGGTCGTATATTGCCGACAAAGTTTGTTTTTTTGCCGGCGCGAAGGAAGTCCATAACGGGACTAATCATAGCATCAACTATACTACTAGGGTTTCCTTCTCTATCGCTGTTAATAACGCTTCTATTGTTAGTGTTATACCGAATACCACTTTGTCCGTGGTCGTCTATTTGTGCTTTTTGGTTGCTGTGAAGATCCACCATTTTTCTGTTAGCGAGTTGTTGTTTATGTGGAGGTAGATATTGACCATTTTTAGTTTCTTTGGTAGCAGTACCGGCACCGCCCATATAGTTGGTAGCATCCGTAAATCTGTTGACATTAGGTTCAATATAATTTTCTTTCATGGTAGGTTTAACATATGCTCCGGTAGTGGTCATGTATCTTTCAGGTCCATTTTTAAAATAGGTATCAGGTCCGTGTTTTTCCACTTTACCGAGAGAACCGAGGTGTTTAATTTCGCTTTGTGCAGGACCTTGATGATTATCTAAAGAGAAAGTAACTTTAGGGTTGGTTAGAGTTCTAAGTTCATTTACATTTTTAGGTAGATGGGAGTCGCGGTTAACCATACCGGAGTTAAATCCGCCGCTTCCGTTGTTGTTTCCATATCCTTGATTGATACCAGGTCCGACTTGTACTTCTTGCCAAGGTTTTACATTGTTCATGGCGTTGGGTGCATTTACTCTGGACCGTAAAAAGTCGGTTTGATTGGGCATACCGTGTGTCCATTGCATATTATCTTCGGGGTTAAAAAGGGGAGCTTGTTCTTGTTTTTTAATTTGTTCCGAACCATTTCCTTGCATGTAATCAAGTGTGGAGTCACTGGATCTTTCGGAGTTAAAATAGTGTCCGCGGGATTTAGATCCGAAAAACGGGGTCATATTATTATGATTAACCGAGTTTGTAGCCACAACATTGCCGGTAAGAGATGTAAATTGAGAATTAGGATTTATTTTTTCTTTAAGGATAGGGACTCCATTTTCATAATACATAGCACTATTAGTACTATTTTTAATTTGTTTATTATAATTTGTTTTTTCATAATTGGATATACCGCAACTGTCATTTATAGGATTAGAGAATGCTTCTGTTTTAGGTTTTGTATTAGGTTTACGTTCGCAAGAGACGAACCATCCGCCGATAGCTAATATAGGTATAGCAAATTCCATTATATATACAATAATAATATATTTATACTTAATTAGACTTGCCTAAAGATTTGTTAAAACTAACTGGTTTAAAATCATCTTTTTCTAGAAGATGAGTGTTTACATTTGTTTCAAAAGGATAACATACATTTTCTTGTGGGTTCAAAGGTAAAATAGCATTTTTCGTTTGATCTAAATCTCTATACCACCAAACTGGGTGGGTCACCCTTGATTGTTTTGTGGTGTCGCTGTAAACTGGATATTGTATAGCTTGACTTTGTACATTGTATTTGGAATAGGTGTAGCAATCTTTACCTAAAGGTCGTGTTAGACCTCTAAAATCGCTTTCAATATCTACTTGATTGGTATGTAAATTACCACCCCATTTGGATAAACGTATTTGAGGGTCTTCATAAAAATAGGGGTGTGTGCCGTTACCGGGAACATTAGATTGATAAACAGCAATATCCATGTTTTCTTGTAATCGTTTGTTGGTTCTAGCTTTATCATAATTGAATCTTGTAAAAGCCATAGTAATATATATAGTTATATATTTTTAAAACATAACTAAATATCTATTTAATTAATCGGTAACTTCCATTTGAACTGCTTCTTCTACAGCTTGTTCAACCGATTGGTTAACATCAGCGCTGATAGGTTGTGCTTGTGGTTGTGATTGTTGAAACATTCTAATGCATTCCCAAATTTTTGCAGATTCTTGAATAGTGTATACGCCGCGTTGTTGTCCAAGAGTAATAAAACCAATGATTACGTTTAGAGCAACATTTTGATTACTGAGTTGTACATCTACAAGTTTAGGTTGTTGGGGGGCAGGAGTAGGAGTATTTTCTTGTTCAGTCATTATAATTGTATAATACTGTTACGTCTTTAAGTTATTTATAATTGAGGTCTTTGATTATCTTTATGATAATTAAATTGTGGAAAAACTTGATAGGGTCTTTCAAAAAATGTCACAGTGGGTAAAGTATGTAAAGTAGGATACATAGGTTGTTGTGGTTTTACCAAATTTGTAGCATTAATACCAAATAATCTGGATTCAATATCAACGCTATCCTTAGAAAGACTAGTATTGGGCATATATTGTGGTGCATTAATGCCTACATTAGGTAAAGCGGGGTTATCATTCATTCTTTTCATAGGTTGAATAACATAATTTCTGTGTTTTTCTAATTCTGCTTGTGAATGACAGTAATTGTTATAATTATTTTTGTTTCTAGTGGAGGCCATATAGTATATGGTTAGTTATTATTTTTGACTATTTGATTAAATAATGAATTACAATGTTCATCCGTTACTTTTCCGTGTTGTATAATATCGCATATGCATCGGTGTGTAAGATAGAAATAAGGATATGCTAATAATAGAATAAAAGAGTTATCCATATTAGAAAGTTTAAGTTGATTATAAAAAGTAGTATCTTGTTTAGTTAATTGTTCTAAATATTGAATAACTTTATGAATGGTTTCACCGTCCCATGTGTTGATATTACAAGCTTGCAAAAATTGGCACCGGTATAGGTCGTCACTTAGATCAGGTTCTTTTAAAAGTTGATAGGTACATAAAAAATTAGAATTGTACATATCAATTAGGAATATTGATATTTGTTGTGTTGTTCGGCAAAATTTTTTTGTCGTGTTAAATCTCTGGTGGATATACCTCCTCTAATCCATCCGGCAGAAGCGTCTTCTTCTACTAAATGTTTAGGGTTGGTAATTTTTTGTTTAATAGGTTCAAGAAGAGGATAATGAGAATAGGGGATATAAGATTTTTCGCTGCTACATTGAACAGATTTTTTATGATTATCTTGATTAGAATGTAGCATTTTAGTTTCTATTTCACAATTACCTGGTCCTTTTCCTAAATAAGGAACGGTTAAAAAAGGTCTAGATTGAAGACTAATTCTACATTTGGAGTGAGTTTGAACTCCGCCAATAAGAAGTTCGGAATTTTCTTTAATATTGCAACCATTCATTCCAGTTTGATGACCACCATTGTAGAATATACTAGGTTGTGTAGTAGCAAAATCAATAACATCAGCCATATTACAGTTTTTAGTATAGAAATTGGTTAGTCTATAGTTACAAGCTTCAGTGCTTTCTTGATTTTTCAAAGTATATCCACATTGATCATTTACTAATCGTGATTCTTGATTAAACATTATATATTTCAAATATATAATTTTTTAAAAATGAAATTTAATTTAAGTTAATTGATTGTAAGTAGGTATATTTCCAGTACAAACACTATTGTCTTCTTTACACGATTTCATTTCGCCATAACAAAAGTTAGCAAATCCTCCCTGATCATTGGGGATGGTAGTACTAGCAGTTGTATAAAATTGTCGCATAGAGTGATCAAAAGACATTTGATCTCCTAAATCTTTAAACAATCGTGGATCGAGATCATTTTTTTCAATTATACTTTCTTTTACATCTTGATTTATTTGTTTAACCGTGTTAGGTAGATATGATTCGGCAGCAGGAGGTCTAGTTGGATTACTTTTGATTTCTGGTAAAGTTACATTCATAAGAGGGTTTTCTTTAGTAGGTTGTTTTCTAATAGTATTTAATTTGCATTTTTCTAGTATTTGTTGTTTGTTTAGATTATTATAATGTTCTTTTTTTTTTGTAGTATAATAAATAAATATAAGTAACAAAATAGTAAGAATACCACTTATAACATAATTTATGGATTCTGTTAAAATCATACCTAATAGAGAGACTACAATAACAATTTTAGTAATAGCGTTAATATTGGTTTCGCAACTTAAATTATTATTGGGTAATAATGGTTGTTTAAAATCAATAAGTATGTTGGGTTTATTAAGCCAAAAACTGCTAGACATATATATATTTTAATCTATTTATTTTTTTTTCCTTTCTTCTTTTTTTTAGGGTTATTAGTAGATTTTTTAGGTTTTTCGGTTTTTACACTTCGTTCTACTGTTTCTCCGGTACTAAATACCGTGTTCATTATGTTGTCTACTTCTTGATTTATTTCTGATTGACTATTCGTATTTTGTTGTTCTACATTACCTTGATTTTGTTGTTTTTCCATGCGTTCGCGCATTCTTTCTTTCATTTTAGCTTGTCTCATTTGCTGATTTAGTCTGCCTTGCATAGCACCGAAATTCATTTTACTTCCTTTTCCTCCTGCACCAGTAGGCATGGGTATACCCATATTTTTAAACATAGATTCCATGTGACTCATACCAGGCATGTCTTTCATTTTTTTAAGCATTTCACTAGCTTCTTTTAATAGTTCAGTTTCTTTTACTTCACCAGATTTTAATTTTTCATCTAATTTTTTTCCTACAGATTGTACTAAAGACATCAATTTCTTAGGATCTTTTAATAAATTTTGAAACATACCTGTGGCATTTTCTGGATTATTCATGTCTATATCCATATCTTTCATGGTTTCATCGGCAATTTCTTTTGCTAGATTACCAATTTTTCCTTGAAACATTTCTTGAATATGAGAATGAATGTCTTCGGTGTTAGGCATTGTAAATCCTTTATTTGTTTTACCTTCTTCACCTTCTTCGCCTTCTTCATCTTCTTCACCTTCTTCACCTTCTTCACCTTCTTCACTACTTTGATGCATAGACGATTTAAACATATCTTGTAGAGAATTCATGGTTTCATCTAATTTAGTTTTTAGTTCATTTTCATCAATGGCTTCAAATAATTTTGCGGTATCTCCAAAAGATTCGTTGGTGGAAAGTTTACCGGCAACTGTAAATAAAAGTAATTGTAGATATTTCCATATACAATCTCTAGTTTTATCGGAAATGTCTTCTTTCCATAAGATTTTAAAATCTATACCAGGTAAAAATTCCAAATTATGTTCATCGTTGGTAAACATATCTATATTTTCGTATAAGATATCAAAAAATCGTTGAGGAAAAACTAATTTAATGTGTTCATGCATACGATTTATAGCATCAGTTTTATCTTCTTTGTCTAAACATATGGATACTATATCTTTGTGTAAGTCCTCTTTAAGTTCCGGGAAAGAGATTAAAAGATCTTTTGTAAAATCTTTAATAATTTTTTCAAAATCTTCCATGTTATATTAAATATTACAATGTATTTATTTAATATAAAATTTTAAAGAATATACAATTTACTTATTTTTGATAAATTTTGTATATAGGTTATAGATGTTTGTTTATCGTCTTCTTTTAGTTTTTCAATATTTTGTTTTAGATTTTCAAACATTTTAACTATAAAAGAAGAATAGTCTTTTAAATTAGCATCATTTTGATAATCATGGTTCGCAAAAAAATGAATATCACCTTCTGCAATAGGTTTTTTAAAATGTTCGGCAACATCTGTTTGCCAACTCAGTATTATAGCCCGTGGATTTACTTTTTTACAAGTAAGAAAGTAGGTTTTATTTTGTTGAATTTCTTTGGACTCGGGTAACAAAGTGCATAAAAGTTCTATAAAGTTTGTTAATTCACCAATAAAGGTGTTTATAACTAATTTATTATTAGTGGAATTCATATATATATATATCTAAATGAATTTATTTTAAGTTTAAATTTATTTATTTATATATGTTGATTTCTTTGTTGAACCATATTATCTACCGAAATTTCTCCTATAGTATCTGCTTTGTAATTATCTGGCGGAGTTTCTATATCATCCGTAGAATTAATAGTAACAAAATTATGAATTTGTCGTAATCCACCATCACCTTTGGTAGATAATTCATCTACACCTTGGTCTAAAAAACTGTAATTGTCGGATACACTAGACATTTGAGTTAAAGAAAAACATTCAGGTTCTTCATGAATAGAGGTAGCTTCTTGCTGAAGGGCATTGATTTTAGGTTCAAAATAACGATAAATATCAGAACCAAATATAACATGATGACTTTTATTTAGTAGTAATAAAGCAGGAACTTTAGTGACTGTAGGAGGTAATAATACTTCATGTTTTTCTTCAATAATAAGATAAGTGCTGTTGTTTTTTTGGATACGTTTGTCTATGCATAGATAATGAACATCATTTAGTTGGTATTTACTAAGTTCATGAATGCATTTTTTAGAATTTTCGCAATGATTGCTATAATATAGGATATGACTCATTTATACTATAAATAAAAAGTATTATTTAAATAAATACTTTTGTAAAATTGATTTATAAAAATAAAGAATATATATAATAAACAATGGCCGAGATTCCTGTAATAGTTAAAAAACAACCAAAATATGAAGAACGCATGGAATTTACCATTCAACAGTGTGATGTTAGTTTGGTGAATGCGATACGTCGAACTATACTTAGTGATATACCTACCTTTGTATTTAAAACATTTCCTCATGCGGAAAATGATGTAAATATTATGGTAAATACTTCGCGGCAAAATAATGAAATTCTTAAACAACGATTTTCGTGCATTCCGATATATTTAACAGATTTTACACTACCATATCGGGAAGCATTGTTTGAAATACAAGTTACTAATACTACAAAAGAAATTCTATATGTTACCACAGATGATATCACTGTTCGCCATGTTCCATCCGATGATAGTGAAGAAATACCGCCATTAAATAAGGAATTGTTAACTAAAATGGATCCTAAACTATTGTTTCCACACGATCCAATTACAAATGATCCAATCGTTATTTGTAGATTGAAACCGAGCATTAGTAAAGGAATGGAAGGACAGTCATTGAAATTGTCTGCTAAGATATCCATATCAACTGCAAAATATAATGGTTGTTATAATGTGGTTAATACGTGTTCATTTAGTAATACAACCGACATAACAGCAGCAAATATGGCATGGGAGCAAAATGTTGCAAACCAGTCCTATGATACTCCTGAGCAACAAGATAAAGAGCGTCAAAATTGGATGTTATTGGAAGGTAAGCGATATTTTAAAGATCGTAGTTTTGAATTTGTGTTGGAAAGTTTGGGAATATATGAAAATGAGGTATTGATTAAGACTGCGTGTAAAATCATGGTAGAAAAATTGTTACTGTTTCGTGAAATGAATGAAATTACTATAAAAGATAGTGAAACAACTATAGCAAAGTCAAAAGATATTATATCGCCTATAGATTATAGTATTGGAAAACTATTAGAATATTTTATTTATAGAATCTATTATGAGAATAGTAAAGAAATAGTATATGTAAATTTCTTTAAAGAACATCCACACAATACAAATAGTATTTTGCGCATTGCAATAAAAGCAGAAAGTGAATTAACCTTAGAAGTAATGATACCTAGTGTATGTGATGTAATAATAGAGTATTTAACTAAGGTATCTAATTTGTTTTAGATAGAATAATAATTTCTAGTCTATCTATAAGATATGGCATCGCAGACAGGAAAAATGTTTTTACAATTAAAAGATATTATAGAAATAATAGCTCCATCAGATTTAGACTTGCATAAAAAACAATATGTAATAGATTACATTGATCAATATGTAATTAGATTAGTATCGATAGAAGATGTAGAATCTTCTATAATAACCTTAACAATAGGTAGTACAGGTTTATTAGACAAAAAGGCGATTACAGAAATTAACTTGTTGAGTAGAGATGAAAAAATAGGATATGCTAGGCAAAATGGGTTGTTACCGGGGACGAAAATAATTATATTTTTTGCCTCAGAAGAACCTATTCAGGTAGAAGGTAGTATCACCGATTTAGAGGAAGATATGATAGAGGTAACCTTAGTAGATGATTCTATTATTTATATAGATTTTGCCTATAAAGGTATTCCAGATACAATTCCTATAGAAAAAATAGTAAAAAAAATGAATACACAAGAAGCTGAATTATTAGAACTAACAAAAGCATCTAAAGTTGTGCCACCAAAAGAAAAAGGTCTTGAAGAAGAAGAGTCTAAAAACCAAGGTTTAGGTGATGAATTAGAAAGTATACAATTACAACAGGCATTAGACGTTTCTGTTCAAGGAGTTGAAAATGCACAACAAGATGTTACACGTTATCAGGAATTGGATTCAATAGTAGAGGAAGAGTATATAGGTTCTCAAGAATCATTATTGGAAGAACAAGAAGAAGTGGAAGTAGAGAATTTACATAAAATGGTTTTAAATGCAGATTTAGTTCATTTTGGTCCAGATTTAGAAGATATTAAACATATGATAGAATTACCAGAAGATCAACAACGATATGATATAACTACTCAGGTAACAGATATGATGGATGATATTTTATCGTTATATTCCTTAGATAAACGAACGAAACAGGTAATGAATATGATACATAAAACAATAGAAAGATATAAACAATTAAGAGAAGAATTTTCCTATCGTAATCAAGAAGGAATATTAACCATACCATTACCGATACAAGATGATACAAAACCATTAATGTATACGTTGATGAATAATGAATTTACAATAGATTGGATACTACCCTTAACTAAAGTAAAAAAGGTATTGTTTAATTTACCTTTTCATAATATAGGATACTACAATGATGTAATACAATCTAATATAGACATGAATGTAATAGAGTATAATGATATATGGAATGAATATTATAATAATAATGGTCCAGTGCAACAAAATAAATATAAAACATTGATGAACAAATTATCATCGTATTTATCGCATATAGAAAACGACCCTAATGTTACTCATTTATATAGTATAGATGTTAATCAAAGGCAACCAATAATTTTAAATAATTATTTAGATTTTAAATCAACAACTATATTTAACAATGCGTGTGAAACTCCCTTGGAGAAAAATATTATGGGGGAAGTAATAAACTTTATACATAATTTTTCTTTTTATACAACTACATTAACGAATGGTCAAAGTTATAAAGAAAATGAAGATGTAATGAAACCCGAAACAGTAGATATAGATTCATTGATGTTGTTACCGTATCCTTATATAGAACATTTTAAATGCAAATTACCAAAAACGTCGATTAAAGAACGGGTTAATTTATGTAGTAAATATCCTAGTTTATATAAAGTGTTACATAAGAATAGTTCTATATATACAAAAACTATAAATACCGACACGACTTACGCTATACCAGAATTAAAACACATCTTTGAACAGATTACAGTAATGCCACCATCAGATACTATATTATCTATAGAAGATAAGGAAGAACGTTATAAGACATATTTAGATAAGATTTTACCAACCAATAATGAGATTTTAAAATTATTACTTGCACAAATGGGAGACGCGTTATCTTTTAATGAAGTAATAAAACGAATGGAACCATATAATATCTATGAACGTAATATAAATAATAAATTATTTTTACAAATTAAAGATGTTGTTGGTAAACGAATAAAAGGTAATAAAATATTGTTTAGAGAGCGTCAAAAAGCGTTTCAGCGTTTAATCGTAAAAAATAAGAGCAAAATGATGAATGATGAATTAATTCGGTTGGTACCAAAAGATGTTTCTGATGTATTAACCATGTATTATTTAAGTAAAGATGCTAATGAGTCTTCATCGGAGCAACTCTTAAGAATAGTTAATATGGATAACGGTGATTTGTTTAATGCGTCTGTATTACTTGATATAATAGATTTACACGCGGTTGAACGATTAGATAAAACGATAGAAGACAAATCATTGGAATTAAGTGAAAAATTATTAAAAACAAAAACCAAATGTAGCACGTATGTATTAGTAAAAAAATATACTTCTATAGAACAAGTAGAAGCGGATCAAAAAAAAGAGATATATGTAGACAAGGAATATGATAAAACAAAGTATAGATTACTAGATGAATATAGTAAAGAGTACCAAACCATGGAGTTACAAGAATTTATGAGTTTTATAATGGGAAAACTAATGCAAAAAGAAAATTTAACGGAGGAGGATGCCGCAAAAGAAACACGATATATATTAAAAGGTAAACGCTTGGTGGAAAATGGAACTTATGCCGTATTATTACAAAATGATCACGGGTTTATGGATACGCAACATAATAATAAATTAATGGCAACTCAATATTTTAAAAGACAAAATGATGAATGGATAGTAGATAAAACAATTGATGAAAATGTATTTGCATTAACTTCCGAAGAGTTTTGTAATACAAATGATAGTTGCACATTTTCCAATAATGAATGCACCGATGTAACCACCATAAAACAACAACATAATAAACAATTAATTGATCGTATTGTAACTCAAATGAAAAATGAATATTATCTATCAAAAGATGATTTGGAACAAGCATTTAGATATAACTATAATGATATGTTTCGTAATTTTAAGAATCTACAACTGTATCGTAATGCGGAGTTGTATAAATATGATTTAATGAAACGTAATATAGGTATAGATGCGGCGATAGGTGATGATGTAATAGAGTCCCCTTATAAGATGTTGGTAGATAAAATACTAACAGAAGGCGATTTAACTATGAAATATGAATATATAATAGAATTTGTCTCGCGTTATACACGATTACCTAATAATGATGAACAACTAACATGGTTTTATTGTAAAGAAAGTAATGTTCCATTACTACCCATGTTTTACTATAAATTAGCATCAACCTATAAAAATAAGGATATTTATCTGACTGCGTTAAACCAGATAATAGTTGAATATGGTGCGTTAAGTGATAATTATATAGTAGATAAAAATAGTGGGTATGTTATATCATCTATAGATTTTAGTACAGAAGAGGGATATACTGTGGATGGTTTTAAAGATGTTACGCGTGATATAATTACGGAAGAGAAAAAAGTAGTAATAGGAGGAGAAACAGTAAAAGATGAAATTCCGAATACCGAAGAAACAAAAATGATGTTTAATATAATTTATACCATAACTAGTCATATGAGTATTCGTATGTCTGTAAAGGATATAAATATGACGGTATTACAAACGGATCATTTTTTTAGTACATCGGTAGATACCGAAGAAAACTACAATGAAAGAATGGTTATATTAAAGAGAAAGGGAAAGACTGTTTCTAGTTATGAGGAATATAAAGATTTCTTATTGTTGTTATACACGGTTTCCATATTGTTTACAATTATACAAACAAAATTTACCAATGAAAGTATAAAAAAATCTGTTCCTGGATGTTTAAAATCTTTATCAGGATATCCATTAGAAATAGAAGATACTGGATTAAAAGGATTAACTTATATAGCATGTATAGTCCATAAATTAAAATCCCCTATACGTCCGTGGAATGTAATAGGAAATATGAAAATACCAGCTTTGGTAAAAAAAATGAAGATGATTATAGACAATGACATAGTAGAATCTAGTTTTTTGCGAGAAAGGCGTGAATTATTTAATGAGATGCAACAAAAAAATGTAACTTTTGAAGATATACCGATAGAATTAGATGTTAAAAAGTGGTCTCAATTTATTCCGCCATTATATAATTACAGTATACATCAACCAGACCCTATAGCCTCACACGTTAAAAAAGATATAATAACCAATCAAAATGGTTATTCCATAGTGTATTTCAAACTGATGCAAATGTGTTATCGTATAATGCATACAATCAATACGGTTATAAGTGCAGAACATCCTCATTTTATAGGAGAATTGGGTCCTTATAAAGATAATACGTGTTGTGAAGAATTAGTTCATGACTTTAAATCGGTTATACATTATTTTTCAGAAAAAAAACCGGAAATATTGAAAAATATAAGTTCGTTAGAAGACTTATCGTATTTGCTAGATAGTGTAGTTAAATCAAATCAGACCTTGTGTATGATTAATAATTTAGGTTATCCAGAACTTCCGGATACAAATGTAGTTTTATTTTCGGAAACAGTTATTTATAAAGCATTTATGTATTATTGTAAAATCAATAAGGACATTCCTATAGATGATGCATTAAAAACTATATGCATAGACAATAAAAGTGAATATGAGAAGGATGATCCAATTGAGGTGAAAATTAGAAAAATGAAGCAAGAAGGTAAATTGTATTCTATAGAATCATTATACCAATTACTACAAGTAGTAAATTCTCGTAATATAATACATGTAACTAGTAATTTTAGTGATATTTCTCGCTATCATATGTTAGAAGAAATTCTACGAGAATTAGAGGATACGAATAGTCCATTAATACCAGTAGAAATCCGTGAATCATTAAAATCGTTAATGGATACGTTTGATGTAACGATAGAAAGCAAAACAAAAGAAATGAATATAATAGCGAGATTAATAAAAACGGAGCGTAAAAAAATAGAAAAACAATTGGTTAAATTAAAGACCAGGGGTGTAACGGATAGTAAACATAGAAAAATAGTAGATAAGTTTTTATCTATTATAGATGGTGAATATACTACAAATGAATTATCCTATATAAGTTATATTAAAAGATTTATAACAGATGTATGCGTTCATTTTCCAATGAGAATACTCAATAAAACAGATTTTTCGTCTATTACTATACCAAAGCATTGGAAAATTACATCTTATAATCATACCATGGATATAATAAAAGCAATAGCAGATCATTATAGTTCATTTATTCCTTTTTATGGTAATGATAATATAGATGCAATATTACAAGTTGTATTAGATCAAAATAAAGATTTGATTCGTTTTATGGATGCTTTACCGTATTTCTCGTCGTATGTGGATAAAAATCAAGTAAAATATTTCCACGTGTTGGATGAAGAGATAATAGTAAATATCTACAATTTTTTGTTAATTAAGTCCTTAACTATTTATTTAGATAATATAACTAATGTTACATCAACACATACTGGTCCAAATGAAGGGGAGGATATGCGCGTAACATTAGCGAGAAAAAAGACCATAGAACAATTGGTGAATGATCTAGTAATCATGTATATGGACCAATTTGTTAAAAATTATGAAAAAACAGAACCAACATACGCGCAAATACTTAATCGGACTATGTATGCTAAGGAAAAGGAGAAAATAGATTTAGTTAAATATATGAGTGATATGTCGGATGAACAGCGTAATACAGAACAGGCGTTGCGGTCTACGGGTCAAGGTCGTTGGGCAACGGGTTTACAAAAAGGGTATAAAGAATATCAAGGCTCTATGTATGATGAAGAAACAAAAACTATAAGAGAAGAAGGAGGTGTAATAGATTTTACGGGCGATTTTATGAAAACGACAGACTTAGACTCTGCGTTTGATGAAGAAGCGGATGCTTATCATATGAGCGAACTTATGAATGATGATGACGGTGAAGATGGAGATTATATGGTAAGTCCAATTGATAATGAATAATACTATTTAAACAGTTAACTACTAAAAACAATGGAACCTACTCTAGAACAATTAGGGCATATTGAATAGTTTTGAGTATTTTTAGAAAAATAACAATAACGATGTATAGTTGTATTACAATGAACGCATAATAAAAGATCCTTAGAATTAATATCAGTATTACAATAATGACACACACAATTGTTTACTTCTACTTTATTTATTTTTTTAAAAAGTGCGTTTCCCATTTATATATAATATAAAAAAGATTTTTTTATTATATGTATACAATGATACGTATAGTGAGATATTTATCTACAAAAAAAGGAAAGGGTATACCGGATTATAATTTAGATGTGAATCCTTATAGGATGGAAGTTAAAGAAAATTCAAAAATAAAAAAGGATGAAAAAAATAAATCTAATACATAAATATAATGGAGCAGAATTTAGGATTTTGGTTTTATATTATATATATTTATGTATTGATTGCTATAAAATTGTTTTATGTAGTTAGTTTAGTTATTATTAAAGTAGACAAAACCGCACCAAAACAGTTGGAAGAATTAAATGATATAAGTAAAAATATGTTTATGGGAATGTTGGCGGTGTTAATGATATATTTGTTTCATCCTAGAAATAACATTGAAATGGTAATTATACAAGGAGAAACAAAATTATTATTATTTTTGTTTGGTATATTATCTTTATTAGAATTACCGTGGGATTATGTTTATAATAAAGTTGTAGGTAAAACTGATATAGGTTTAACCTCAAATCAATTTTCTATAGCATTAGGAGGTATAATTACTGCGATAGTCACAGGATTAATAGTATTAATATAACCCATATAAGATATTTAAATATCATTTTAAATCAGGTATTTTATATACCTTTAATATTAATATATATATATATACTATATGAAATTTGATAAAGATAAAGTTATTTTTGTACATATACCTCGAACCGCTGGAACTTATATTGAGAGACAATTATGTAAAAAATATAATTGTAAACGTAGATGGCCTAAATCAAATGAAAAAAACTTATTTGGTTTGTATAAAATCAAAGATAACCATTATTTAACTTTACAGCATTTGACATTAAATGAAATGATAAAATATAACTTTATAAATAAAAATATAGAAAATCAATATATTTTTACTATAATAAGAAATCCATATGACCGAGTAAAAAGTTTATATAATAATTGGTTTAATGAATATAAAACATTAGATATATTTTTAGATGAATTAGAAAAATTAAATTTAGATAAATATCAACATACTGGTATAGTAACGAATAATAAAAATTTTAATTATAAAAATATGACATCAAATTTAAGTGAAATTAAATATTTTGTATTACCTCAATATTATTATATAGATAATAATGAAAATTACAAAGTAAATATTATTAAATACGATAAAATAGAAGGTTTAAATGAAATATTTAAATTAAGTATAAAATTTAAGAATTCTAAGAAATCTGATAATAATAGTTTGACAGAAATTCAAAAAAATAAAATTTATAATATTTATAAAATAGATTTTGACAAATTTGGGTTTCAAAAGTAAACAAAAATCGGCGTTTTACATCTTTGAACATTTAAAAGATGTAAAACATTTAACCCTTAAAATATATTATTGCTTTTTACACGTAAAGTAATTAGTATTTTGATTTCTATACATATAAAGATCATCAATGTAGTTATCAATATTTGTGCACATAATATTTTTATAGAAGAAGGGGGAGACAATTTGAATGTCTGAGGGGTTAAAACGATGATATAATTCCTTGTTGAAATTTCCTTATCACTAATAAACTTTTTATATTTTGACCAATAAATAATATATATTTATCATAATAATGAATTATTATATAAGTGGAGATACAATTACAAATGATATAAGTATGATACAATTTTTTCCTAGTAAGTATTTTAATAAATATATAAATAACTTTATAACAAATAATAATTTAATTTTTTCTATGAAAGATAATGAAATTACTCCTTTAATTTTTATGACAAAGATAGATTATCTTGATAATTTTTATAATAAAATCGTAACATCATTAAATACTAAATTTGTTTTAATAACACATTACGGAGATATGGAAGCAGGTTTACATCATAAAATTTTACATCATCCATTATTAATAAAATGGTATGGTCAGAACATGCGTATTATTTCTGATAAAACATTATCTATTCCTATAGGTTTAGAAAATCAGTATTGGAAACGTACAAATATACTTACGATAAAAACACATTCTAGTAATTTAAAGGAAAAATTATTATATCTTAACTTTTCGTTGCGTACAAATCCAAAACGTTCTAAAATCATGAATATTTTATTACAGAAAGGATTTAATAAAAACAAAAATTTAGATTGGGATTATTATATAGAAGATCTATCCAGGCATAAATTTTGTATATCACCACAAGGTAATGGTGTTGATTGTCATAGAACTTGGGAATGCTTGTACTTAGGTGTTATTCCTATTGTTAAAAAATCGCCACATATGAGTTACTTTCATGATTTACCCATTTTATTTGTTGATAGTTATAATGATATTTCTATTAAATATTTAAATCAAATATATAAAGATTTTCAACAAAGATCATTTAATATGGATAAACTATCTCTGTCTTATTGGAATAGAAAGATTAGGGGACATTTTAAATGTCCGACGGGTTAAAACGATGATATATATCTTTTTTAAATTGTTCACCACTACTTTCAAGGATATAAAAATAATATATATATATAATGAAAATTTTTTTAACCTTTGGAACTAGTGGTGAATATGAAAAACGAGCAGAAAGAATAGTAAATTTAATAAAAGAATTAAATATTTTTGATAAAATTATTTTGTTAACAGAAAAAGATTTAAAAAATGATTCTATTTTTTGGAATCAACATGGTAAATTTATAGAAAATAATAAAAGAGGTTATGGATATTGGTTATGGAAAAGTTATATTGTGAAAAAACAATTAGAAATGTTAGATGATAATGATATATTATTATATTTTGATTCTAGTATTATATTTCGTAGTAATAAAGATAAGTTTATAGAGTTATTTAATATAGTTGAAAGAGATTATATAATTGGTAGTTATTGCAGAAAGTTATGTTTAGAATATGTTTGGAATAAAATGGATTTAATACAAAAATTACATATGAATAATGATAAACTTTTAAATACTCGTCAAAGACAAGCTGGTTCAATTATGATTTTAAATAATAAAAAAACAAGAGAACTTATTGATAAATGGTATTTATTATCCAGTCAATATCATTTTATAGATGATACCAAAAGTAAAAAAAAAAACAGAAAGGGGTTTAAAGAACATAGACATGATCAATCTATTTTTAGTTTATTAACTAAAAAATATACTATATATAGTAATATTGATATGTTTGAATATTTAAATTTGGTGCCTTTAAGACATTCACGACCTTTATAATATATATAATAAATTTTATTTATAGAATATTGAAATATGTACTACGAACAAAATTGTCGTGTTTTGATGTGGTACATAATAAGATTGTTAACCCGTTGAAGATTATAAATAATGTCTTCGTAAAATATATAATTATATAATATAATGTTATATTTTATTGTTACAACATCTTTGTTTATAGATTGTCAAATAAGAAAATCCCAATATATAAAAGGTATAAACAAATTAAAACAAGTAATATCTGATTTAAATATTGAAGACTATCAAATTATTATTGTTGAAAACAATAATAATAAACATACATTTTTAGATTCATTGAATTGTACTACTTTTTATACTGCCAATAATTTTTTAAAAACAAATAATAAAGGATACAAAGAATTACAAGACATTTTAGATTGTATTGATAAGTTTAATATTAATGATACAGATTTAATCGTAAAAATGACTGGAAGATATATATTAGAAGATGATAGCGAATTTATGACTATCATAAAAAATATAAACAATACAAAATATGATTGTGTAATAAAATATGGTTCATATTTAAAACCAGTAAATTATAAAATGAATGATTGTATTACTGGATTAATTGGTATGAGATGTGGTTATATAAAAAATATTGAGAAACCAAATAAAAATGAATGTGTAGAATGGAAATGGGGTAAAGTTACATATTTAATAGAAGATAAAAATATATTTAAAGTAAATAGATTGGGTATTAATATATGTCCTGGTTCTAACAAATATTTTAAAGTTTAATATCACAAGTGTTCAAAATATCTGTCTACTTTTAATGTCTGCAACTATAGAGTTTTGAATGTTTAAAGATGTAAAAAATCGCAAAAATCGTCAATTGGATATAGATTGTATAAAATGGTTTACAAACAGTATTTATTCAACAAACTAATTATTACCTTACAGTAAATTATAGATATCCCAGTTTAACTTATAATATTTACTCATAGGTCTATAGCAATGATAATCACTATAGTTTCCTTCAGTTATATTTTGTCTCAATTTAATATCAGAAATATCAAAACGTTTACGATTTAATCTCTTAAAATTGGTTTCTTTGTCTTTTAAAAAAATATAATTTTTTGTTTTTTCATTCCATTTCATTACTTTTTTATATAAGAATATTTGATCAGTGAACCATGCTTTTTTGATAGACCCATCAATATAATTTATTGTATTATTAACAGAAATTAACGTATCTTTAATATCCTGTAAATTCTCAATATGGAATATTTGTTTCCAAGTAATAGGTTTAGCAACTTGCCACATCATACAAATTTGATTATTAGTATGCCAATCTCTTAAATTTATCCATTTATTATCAGAAATATTCTCAATATTTTTTGTGAAAAATGATCTATTCATTGGTATATTGTCTATATCTGTTATCATTACACCATTATTATAATTAAGAATACATGGATATAATAATCTAATAAATTGTGCAGTAAAACTTGTTAATACATTTTTAATTGGTTCAAAAAGAATTAAATTGTTTTTATATAACAACAAGTTATCAGGGATCTTATTAGCGATTAATATAATTTTTACATCTACATTTGGGTACAATTTATTCCAAGTTTTAATAAAAATAGGAATAAAATCTAAATATAATGGTTTTTCATTAACAGCTGTTAATACACAATCTAATATCATTATATATATATATATAAATAAAAAAACTAGTGGCACATTAAATATGTAACAAATTAATTAGATAAATTGAAATAAATATAAGTATTCATAATGAATATAACCGTTATGAATACTAGGATAGAAATTATCTTGGGTTGCATGTTTTCCGGGAAATCAAGCGAATTGCTTCGTCGTTGTAATCGTTATCATGCAATTGGAAAATCAATTACATTAATAAATCATGCATTAGATACGAGAACCGATGATAGTATTAAAACGCATGATGGATCCAAAAGTGTTGCGATTAAATTGACTAACTTAATGGATTTTATTAATGTTAAAGAATATAGACAGGCGTTGTATGATTGTTCTGTAATAGGTATAGATGAGGCACAATTCTTTGATGATTTGGTTGAATTTGTCGTAGCTATAGAGAGATTAAATAAAATAGTTATTATAGCAGGTTTAGATGGAGATTCGGATCGTAAACCATTTGGTAAGATATTGGAATGTATACCTCTTTGTGACAGTGTAGTAAAATTAACAGCATTAGACATGATTAAAAAAGATGGAACACCAGCAATCTTTTCAAAAAGAATATCAAATAGTAAAGATCAAGTGTTAATAGGTAATCAAGATTCATATATGGCTGCTTCGCGTTCAAGTTATTTAACCTAAACTTATTAAAGTTAGATATATATATTTTTTTATTTTTTTATATTTTATTTTCATATATTATATGCCTTATTATGAAAGTGTAAATTTATTATTTATACATATACCTAAAACAGGAGGTACGGTAATTGAGAATAAATTAAAAAAATTATACGTTCAAACTTTATATAGTGGTATTGGTAATAATATATTACCACAACCTTTTAATAAAACATCACTACAACACCAAACATATATAACTTTATATGATAATAGAATGAAACTAAATATTAATTTTGAAAATATTAAAGTATTTGCAGTAGTTAGAAATCCTTATGATAGAGTTATAAGTGATTTATTATGGCATCGTTTATTAAAAAAAGGTGACTCACCAAAACAAGTTTATAACTTAATATGTAATTATGTGAAGGGGATAAAAATAATAGATAAGCACCACATACCTCAATATCATTATGTAACCGATAAAAATGGTGACTTGATACCTTCTATAATGATATTTAAAACAGAAAATTTAAATAACGATAATGATATTATAAATAAAAAATTAGAAGTTAATATAAATATAAAAAAAAGCGGTGTAAACAATAATTATTCTAAATTTTTGAATAAAAAATCTATAAAACTTATCAATAAAGTTTATGCAAAAGATTTTGAATTATTTGATTATAAAAAACGTTAATATATATAATAATCTTAGCATATAGAATAGAAATATAAAAACATACTCACATTATAAATGGTGTAAAATATTTTATTTATTTTTAATAACTTCATATTTTATATGGTATCATATATATTTGCTTATGGAAGTTTAGTGGATAAAGAAAGTCGTGAATCTACTATAAAAACAGACTTGGTATATAAGTGTGAATTAGAAGGCAAATATATAAGATTTTGGACATATCATCCTCGTGATCATTCCCAATTAGTGTTGGGTATGTCGCAGCATATCACTAAAGGAAAAATAAATGGTGTATTATTGGTAGTAGATGATGATATGTTATCAAAATTAGATGAACGTGAGTATAGGTATATACGAGTAGAGTTAGATAAGAAGGAGTTAGTTATTAATAAGGTTTTAGATTCGGATATACCTTTATATACATATTTATTGCATAGAGATCGGGATATAAAAATAGAGAATACTTTAGTTAATACTCGTTATATGTATGTTTGTTTTAGGGGATTTTTGGCGTATGGGGAGGCGTATATAAAACAATTCATAGAAACGACAGATGGGTGGAAATATGATTGGATGGAGTATTATGTTGATAGTTATAAAAAAATATGCTAAAATAATATAATGGTATCAAAATCAGAATTGCGTAAAAATAAAGTGGGTGTTGCAATTTTACTATTTATGTTTGTGTATGGTATATTTTATACATTAAAACCAGCTTTCGCTTATAATGATGATGGAACTTTAAAACCTTTTGGATTAGGATATACGAATAAAACAGTAATTCCGGCTTGGATAGTTGCGATTATTTTAGGTATATTATGTTATTATGTAGTTATGGTATATTTCACCTTTTATTAAAAAGGTAAACAAAATAATATCTAATTATATAGTATAATGGCACAAACGCAAAGACGACGACGCAATCGCAGCAACAAAACTAACCGTAAACCACAAAGAACACAAAGAAAACAAAGAAAACAAAGAAAACAACAAAAAGGTGGAAGTAAAAAAGGTGGTAAGCGTGTAAATAAGTATTTTCAATTGATGATAAATGCTAAAAAAAATAATTTAGAGAGTTTTGAATATAACAACAAAACATACAAACGTCATCAAAAAGGTCATTTAACTTTTTACAAGGCGTAAATGAAGAATATAATGATATAAGATAAGAAAACCGTATTGAAAATACATGGGAACAAAGCGCTGATGATTGATTTTAGGTAGATTAGAATATCCGTGTATAATACGAATTCCAATCCATTTAGAAAAATAATAAAAACGTTTGTATAACCTGTATATATTCACGGTAGTAATATCTAGATCAAGACCTATACCTCCATTAACTTCTAATACAATAAATGATTTGCCTTGTTTTAGAAGACGTTCAGATTTATATTTGATATCATATCTACCAATATGATTACCTGGAATACTATAGCCAATTCGATCTAATTGTTGTTTAAATTTAGTAGTAAGTAAATCATTACGTTGTATTCCGGTAGGTGTGCCGTTCCATATATTGCATATATAGTTTTTACCATAATTAATAATAGATTCATAATGATTAATACGTTTAATACAAGAAGTATAATTATATGTATTATTTTCAAAAATATAGGTAATACCAACTTCATACGAAAAGTTTGTATAACTTTCAATCATTGTGAATTCAGGATGAAATATTTTAAGATATGCGTCCCGTTGCTTATCATTATTGATTTTGTTTACTCCAATACTAAAACTATCACAAATATATGGTTTTAAGATATAAGGATAAGAATATTGATTAACAATTTCTTTGGAATAATAATTAGCATTAAGTCTAAATTCTTTAGGGACAAAGGATAATGTATATAATTTATTATATTGTTTTAGTTGATAATCATGTGGATTAGAACATATCATTAGATAAGTTACTGTAAAAAATAAAACAATCATTAATAAAAACATATTGTATTATTCATTGGTTATATACTAAATGTTTAAACTTAAAATTAAGAACTTGTTGTTGTAACACAATCCGTATTTATAATATAAACATAGGCAACATTAATGGCCATACAACCACTAAGAAGTAGCCATACAAGTTCTCCAATAGAATCTTTCATAATAATAAATTTAAATAAATCATTTTTCATGGAAGGATCATTGATAGCTTCCTCATTTAGTAGAGGTTTTAGACGATGTATGGAATCTTCAAAGTTTATTGTATTCATTTCATTAATCATTGTAGAAGTATCATTGTAAATGTATTCAATACTTTTTAATAAAGCTTTGTCATTTATATTAGATTGATCAATAGATTCGGGTGTTTTTAACATTTTAACAAAAGCGCTCTTGACGCCTGCCATATAAGCAATGAAATAACCTAAAGTATTGGAAAAAGGCGCTTTCCATCCGGGAAACATTAACAAAAGGACATTAATTGTAAAAAAAATCCCTATCCACGGTAAAAATGTTGCTATTATAGTAGTAGTAAACTGATCAGTATCATTACAATTATCACTAGCAATCATAGAATTAAGTTGCCATTGAATAATAATAATAATTAAAAGATATCCAAAGATCCACATTCTATCTCCTACGACTCCAAAAATTATTTTTACTATTGTATAAATAATGGTTATAATGATAAATACTCCAAAACAAGTAGAAACATCGGCGCTTACAGTAGAATTAGAAGTATCAGCATCATCAGATTGCGAGGACATATAGATAATGGGTATAATTTATTTTCTTATAATAGAACTATTAAATATGAATTATATTCAAGGACCCAGTTTAATAGAACCAGGAACTAGACATTTTTTTAAATCAACTTTAAAACACTGCAATGCTGTTAAACAAGTTCATATGAATAAATTATATAACATAACAATGTTAGGTTTATTTGTATTTATTCTACTATGTGTCATGTATTATAATTATAAAGGTAGGATAACGAAAGAAGACAAATATATTAAGCAAGAAAAAGAACGACAATATATAATAGAAAAAGTCCGTAGTTTAGATGAAATACGTCAAAAAGAAAGTCAGGAACGA